>Ga0209300_1000020_pt1 | contig 137416 bp, 133 predicted proteins | sample Shrwel_input2_RT_FD_187535 | JGI IMG/M metagenome (GOLD analysis project Ga0209300, IMG submission 187535) | Subsurface microbial communities from deep shales in Ohio, USA - Utica-3 well 1 S input2 RT (SPAdes) (version 2) ... | reverse complement strand
TCGGCGTGCGAGTCGAGGGTGCCGACGTCATGGCCATAGCCGCCGTCCAGGCGGATGGCGAAGTCGTCGTTGTGGTCCAGCGCCTTGTCGGTGAAGGTGAGCGTGGTGTGCTCGGCGCCGGCGCCGACCAGCGAGATGTCGGAGCGGCGAAGGGTGATTGCATCATCGAAAGTGTAATCTCCCGCCGCGAAACGCAGCGTGGCCCCGTCGGGGGCATCCTGGATCAGGGTTTCCAGCTCGTGGGCAGAGATACCGGACTCGATATCGATGGTGCTGCTCATGCAATGTCTCCAATCAGCAAGGTCGGGCTTCTCGGCAGAGTCCGTTGCCATTGAAGCTGTCAGAGTCTCCTGGTTGTTGTGGTGACAGGCCCGGGTGAGACACTGCGTACCGGTATTTTCCTTTTTGTCCCGGCGTCCTGTCTGGTCGTGGAGCACGAGGCGGGGATGGTAGCCAGTCGGCATCATGCGGGAAAGAGGGTAGAGCAAAATTTAGTATTATTTTAATGTTTTATATGACTCAACGGCTTGGTTGGGGGCGTCAGGATCGCGGCAGATGTCGGCATGCTGCCGCGATTTCCACGCATAAAAAAGGCGGCCCTGATGGGCCGCCGTGGGGAAGGCATGAAGGGCGTCGTCAGGCCGCCGGGCGCGCCACCAGCGAGCGGGTTTCCTCGCGGGCCTCGGTCAGGGCGACGCGGATCACGTCACCGAGCTTGAAGCGCTCCTCGCCCTCGACCTGGATGCGGCCTTCCTTGTCGTCGATGACGACCTTGTCGCGGTCGTTGTGAATCAACGGGGCCGGCACGAAGGCGGTGGCGCCGTTGGCGGTGAGGCGCACGCGCATGCCGCCGCGGTTGATGGCCACGACCTCGGCTTCGAAGTCCTGCTGGGCTTGGGCGGCGGGTGTCAAGAAGCGCACGTACAGCCAGTCCTTCACGTCGCGCTCGGCCATGCGGTTGAGGCGACGACGCTCGGTGAGCTGCTCGGTGAGGGCGGCGCTGGCCTCCGCCGGGGCCTGCTCGCCCTTGAGCACGCGCTTGATCAGGCGATGGTTGACCATGTCGCCATACTTGCGGATCGGCGAGGTCCAGGTGGCGTAGGCCGGCAGGCCCAGGCCGAAGTGCGGCCCCGGCTGGGCGGACATGCTGGTGTAGCCCTGAAAGCGGCGCAGGCGGGCATCCAGCCAGGCATCGTCGCGACCTTCCAGCTCCCGCTTGAGCTCGCGGTAGCGCGGCAGCTCGGTGAGGGTCTCGCGCTCCACCTCGATCTGCTGGCCGGCCAGGAACTCCAGGGCGGCATCGGCCTTTTCCGGCTCGAAGGCACGGTGCACGTTGAAGATGCCGTGGCCGATATGCGTCGACAGCAGGTCGGCGCAGCAGGCGTTGGCGGCGATCATCGACTCCTCGATCATGCGATTGGCGATGCGCCGGCCCTCGATGCGAATATCCAGGACGTTGCCGGCGTCGTCGAGGTCGAAGACGTAGTCGGGCCGGTCCTTGAACACCAGGGCGTGCTCGGCCCGCCAGGCCGCGCGGGCCTCGGTGAGCCTGGCCAGTGCCTCGAGCTGGGGCGCAATGGCGGTATCGGGTGCCCACTCGCCCTGGCCCTCGAGCCAGTCCGAGACGTTGTCGTAGACCAGCCGGGCGTGGGAGCGCACGGTGGCGGCGAAGAAGCGATACTCGCCCAAGCTGCCGTCGGCCTCAACGTTCAGCGTGCAGGCCAGCGAGGGGCGATCCGCGCCCTCCTTGAGCGAGCACAGGTCGTCGGCCAGCACCTCGGGCAGCATGGTCACGTTCTGTCCGGGCAGGTAGACGGTGAACGCCCGCGTCTGCGCCTCGAGATCGGCGGCATGGCCCTCGGCGACGTAGGCGGTGGGATCGGCGATCGCCACCGTCAGCCGCCAGCCGCCGTCCTCGCGGGTCTCGACGTGCAGGGCGTCGTCCATGTCGCGGGTCTTTTCCCCGTCGATGGTGAACAGCGGCCAGGCGGTCAGGTCTTCGCGCTCCAGGCCCTCGTCGGCCAGCGTCCAGTCGTCGCCGGCTTCCGGCGAGGCCTGCTCGAGGGCATGGCGGGCCAGCGTCACGCGCCAGGGCACCGCCGGATTGTCGGACTTGGCGATCAGCTCGTCGATCTGGCCGAAGAAGCCGCGATCGTCGGGCTTGAGCGGATGGCGCACCAGGCGGGCCACCACCCAGTCGCCGTCGGCGATGCTGTCCTCGTCGAGGCCGCGCTTGATCCGTGACTTCACCACGTTGTTGATCGAGGGATGATCCGGGATCACGGCCAGGCGTCCCTCGCGCTTCTGCACGCGGGCGATGAAGCGCTCCAGCGACTGCTCGATCAGACGCTCGGGTTCGACCGACTTCTTGTCGCCTTCCTCCTTGAGGACTGCCTCGACACGGTCGCCGTGGAGGACCTGCTTCATGGCGGGCGGCGGCACGAAATAGGAGTCCCCGTCATCGGTCTCGAGGAAACCGAAGCCACGCTCGGTGGCCTTGATCACGCCCTCGACGCGCGGGGTGTTTTCACGAATCTGTTGCTTGAGCTGCGATAGCAGCGCGTTGTTCTGCAGCATGGGGGAGTCGGTACGATTTGGCGGGGAACGAAGGGCCACTATACGGATTCGGGCCGCCGCCGCCAATCGTTGTTCCGGCTGGCGGCGGCCCGGCGGGTGGCTCAGGCGAGGGCGTCGGCCAGCGTGCGGTGGCCGTCGAGCAGGATGTGTTCACGGTGGTGCCGGGTGCGGTCCTCGGCCAGATGCAGCAGGGCATGCGCCACGTTGGCTCGCGAGACGCGATTGTCGCCGGCTTCTTCCAGCGAGGTCGCCAGGCGCCCGGTGGCGGCCTCGTCGGTCAGCCGGCCCGGCTTGAGGATCACGTAGGGCAGTCGGGCGGCCCGCAGGTGGGCGTCGGCGGCATGCTTGGCGGCCATGTAGGGACGCAGCTTCTCGGGGGCGTCCAGCGGGCGCTCGGCGCGCATGGCGCTGACCATCAAAAAGCGCGAGATGCCCAGCTCGACGGCCATGTCGATGGCGCGCACGGCGCCGTTCAGGTCGATCAGCAGGGTCTTGTCGGGCCCGGTGTGGGGTCCCGAGCCGGCGGCGAACACCACCTGGTCGCAGCCGTAGAAGGCGTGGCGGATCGGCCCTTCCAGATCGGCGATGACCGTGTCGATGCCGCGCTCGCGAAACCAGGCCTGCTGACTGCTGTCGCGAATCATCGCCCGCACGGGGTGGCCGGCGGCCCGGGCGAGTTCACAGAACTGCCGGCCGATCTTGCCGTTGGCGCCGATGACCAGTGTCTTCATGTCGACCTCCTGTCGGATGAGCATGGCGACCGGCAGCGGTCGCCGGTGTCTCCTCGACGTGCGGGCGAGAGGACGGGGAATCAAGGGGCCGGTACGGGGAGTCGATGGCGGCATGTCGCGCAGGGTCATGCCGTGTTCGTGCGCAAGGAAGTCCCGGTCGGGATTCTGCCGCAGATTGGTCGAACACCGGCTGCGCCCGGCGGACCGTCGATCCGGCCCGTGCTGCGTGCCGGCCGTGCGGCGTCAATGGACGCGCCCGAGACGGCCGTCGGCGTGCTATTTTCCAGAGGACAGGCTCCCCGGGGCCGACAACAATGAAGAGCGGCCATTCCATGCTGGACGCCAATCACCGTGCCGACGAGGACAATGCCATGACGTCACCCGGCTCGCCCCAGCCGGTGGCCTGGACCCGGGCGTCGATTCAGCGCGAGGTGGATGCGCTGAAGGACGAGCCGGGCGCCATGCTGCCGATACTTCACGCCATTCAGGACCGCTGCGGCTACATTCCGGATGAAGCGGTGCCGATCATCGCCGACGCCCTGCGCCAGACCCGTGCCGAGGTGCACGGGGTCATCAGTTTCTATCACCACTTCCGAACGCAACCGGCGGGCCGTCACGTCATTCAGGTCTGCCGCGCCGAAGCCTGTCAGGCGGTGGGGGCTCGCCAGCTGGAAGCCCATGTCAAGGCGCGACTGGGCGTCGACTACCATCAGACCACCCGCGACAACGCGTTCACGCTCGAGCCGGTGTATTGCCTGGGCAACTGCGCCTGCGGGCCGTCGATTCGCGTGAATGACACCATCCACGGCCGGGTGAGTGCGGCAAGGCTCGACAGGCTGGTGGACGATCTCACCACGACGGTCGTGGAGGTGAAGTGATGACGGTGACCGTTTACGTACCCTGTGACACCACCGCCCTGGCCGTGGGCGCCGATGCCGTCGCCGAGACGATCGAGCGGACGGCGCGCCGGAAGGGGGTGGCATTGACCGTGATCCGCAATGGCTCCCGTGGGCTGTTCTGGCTGGAACCGATGGTCGAGGTGGCGACCGATCAGGGGCGAGTGGCCTACGGCCCGGTCGCGCCGGACGATGTCGAGGCGCTGGTGGAAGCCGGCCTGTTCGAGGGCCGCCAGACGCATCCGCTGGCGCTGGGCCCGACCGAGGCGATCCCCTACCTGAAGCGGCAGCAGCGCCTGACCTTCTCGCGTATCGGCGTGACCGATCCGCTGTCCCTCGAGGATTACCGGGCCCATCAGGGCTTTGCGGGGCTGGCCAGGGCGCTCGAGATGACTCCCCAGGCCATCGTCGACGAGGTCAAGGCCTCCGGCCTGCGCGGCCGCGGCGGGGCGGCATTTCCCACCGGCATCAAGTGGCAGACCGTCCACGACGAACCCGAGGGCCAGAAGTACATCGTCTGCAATGCCGACGAGGGCGACTCCGGCACCTTCGCCGATCGGCTGGTGATGGAGTGCGATCCCTACATGCTCATCGAGGGCATGACCATCGCCGGGCTTGCCGTCGGCGCCACCCGGGGCTACATCTACCTGCGCTCGGAGTATCCCCTCGCTCACCGGATCCTCGACGAGGCGCTCAAGCGGGCCGCCGAGGCGGGCTACCTGGGCGACAATATCCTGGGCAGCGGCCGGCGTTTCGACCTGGAAGTGCGCCTGGGGGCCGGCGCCTACATCTGCGGCGAGGAGACCTCGCTGCTCGACAGCCTCGAGGGCAAGCGCGGCATGGTGCGCGCCAAGCCGCCGCTGCCCGCCATCAAGGGCCTGTTCGGGCGGCCCACGGTGGTCAACAACGTGCTCTCGCTGGCCGCCGTGCCGTTCATTCTCGAGCGCGGCGCCCAGGCCTATGCCGACTACGGCATGGGCCGATCCCGCGGCACCGTGGCACTGCAGCTGGCGGGCAACGTCAAGCGCGGCGGGCTGGTCGAGCTGGCGTTCGGCATCACCTTGCGCGAGCTGATGGAGGACTTCGGCGGCGGCACCCGCAGCGGGCGGCCGCTCAAGGCCGTGCAGGTGGGCGGCCCGCTGGGGGCCTACCTGCCCGAGAGCCAGTGGGACAACGCCATCGATTACGAGGGCTTTGCCGCCTTCGGCGGCGTGGTGGGGCACGGCGGCGTGGTGATGTTCGACGACACCGTGGACATGGGCGATCAGGCCCGCTTCGCCATGGAGTTCTGCAGCGTCGAGTCCTGCGGCAAGTGCACGCCCTGCCGGATCGGTGCGGTGCGCGGCGTCGAGGTGATCGACCGTATCCGCGCCGGGACCGACAGCGACGCCAATCTCGAACTCCTGTCCGATCTCTGCGACACCATGGTGGACGGCTCGCTGTGCGCCATGGGCGGGATGACCCCCTTCCCGGTGCAGAGCGTCATGCAGCATTTCCCGGACGACCTGCAACCCCGGCCAGGCCTGACCGGAGGAGGCCAGCAATGATCAACTACTTCGATCCGCGCCAGAATGGCATCGACCCGGAACGAGACCTGGGGACGCCGGCCCGGCTCTCCGGGACCCCCGTCGCCCTGACCATCGACGGCACGCCAATCAGCGTGCCGGAGGGCACCTCCGTCATGCGCGCCGCCGCCCTGGCGGGCATCACCGTCCCCAGGCTGTGTGCCAGCGACAACCTCGAGGCCTTCGGCTCCTGCCGGTTGTGCGCGGTGGAAATCGAGGGGCGGCGCGGCTACCCCGCCTCGTGCACCACGCCGGTGAGCGAGGGCATGGCCGTCACGACGCAGAACGGCAAGCTGGCCAAGTTGCGCCGCAACGTGATGGAACTCTACATCTCCGACCATCCGCTGGACTGCCTGACCTGCTCGGCCAACGGCGACTGCGAGCTGCAGGACATGGCCGGTGCCGTCGGCCTGCGTGAGGTGCGCTACGGCTACACGGGCCAGAATCACCTGGATGCCGAGACCGACACCTCCAACCCCTATTTCAGCTTCGATCCCAGCAAGTGCATCGTCTGCTCGCGCTGCGTGCGGGCCTGCGAGGAGGTGCAGGGCACCTTCGCCCTGACCATCGACGGGCGCGGCTTCGACTCCAAGGTCGCGGCCGGACAGGACGAGCCGTTCATGGACTCCGAATGCGTCTCCTGCGGCGCCTGTGTCCAGGCCTGCCCCACCGCGACGCTGATGGAGAAGAGCGTCATCGACCAGGGCGTTCCCGAGCACAGCGTGGTCACCACCTGTGCCTACTGCGGCGTGGGCTGCTCGTTCAAGGCCGAGATGAAAGGCGACAAGGTGGTGCGCATGGTGCCCTACAAGGGCGGCGACGCCAATCACGGCCACTCCTGCGTGAAGGGGCGTTTCGCCTTCGGCTACGCGACCCACAAGGACCGCATCACCGAACCGATGATCCGCGACTCCATCGACCAGCCGTGGCGCACGGTCTCCTGGGACGAGGCCATCGGCTTCGCCGCGCGGCGTCTCAAGGCCATCCAGGCCCAGCATGGTCGCGAGAGCATCGGCGGCATCACCTCGTCGCGCTGCACCAACGAGGAAACCTATCTGGTGCAGAAGCTGGTGCGCGCCGGTTTCGGCAACAACAACACCGACACCTGCGCCCGCGTCTGTCATTCCCCCACGGGCTACGGGCTGAAGACCACGCTCGGCGAGTCCGCCGGCACCCAGACCTTCGACTCGGTGATGAAGGCGGACACCATCCTGGTCATCGGCGCCAACCCGACCGACGCCCATCCGGTATTCGGCTCGCAGATGCGTCGTCGGCTGCGCGAGGGCGCCACGCTGATCGTCGCCGACCCGCGGCGCATCGACCTGCTCAAGACATCCCACGGCAGCCGGACCCTGCACCTGCCGCTGAAGCCCGGGACCAACGTGGCGCTGATCAACTCGCTGGCCCACGTCGTGGTCACCGAGGGCCTGGAGGACACGGCCTTCATCGAGACGCGCTGCGAGACCGAGGCCTATCGGGCCTGGCGCGACTTCATCAGCGAGGCGCGCAACTCGCCGGAAGTCCTCGAGGCGGAGACCGGGGTGCCGGCCGCCCAGGTGCGCGAGGCGGCGCGGGCCTACGCCAGCGTCGGCAACGGCGCCATCTACTACGGCCTGGGCGTGACCGAGCACAGCCAGGGCTCGACCATGGTCATGGGCATCGCCAACTTGGCCATGGCCACCGGCAACCTCGGCCGCGAGGGCGTGGGTGTCAATCCGCTGCGCGGCCAGAACAATGTCCAGGGCTCCTGCGACATGGGCTCCTTCCCCCACGAGCTGCCGGGCTATCAGCACGTGGCCGATGCCGAGGTCCGCGAGCGCTTCGAGCGCCTCTGGCAGACGACGCTGGACGATGAACCGGGGCTGCGCATCCCCAACATGTTCGATGCCGCCATCGCCGGTACCTTCAGGGGGCTGTACGTGCAGGGCGAGGACATCGCCCAGTCGGATCCCAACACCCGGCACGTGGAAGACGCCCTGACCTCGCTGGACTGCCTGATCGTGCAGGACATCTTCCTCAACGAGACCGCCAAGTACGCCCATGTGCTGCTGCCGGGCTCCACCTTCCTGGAGAAGAACGGCACCTTCACCAATGCCGAGCGTCGCATCAACCGCGTGCGCAAGGTCATGGCGCCGGTCGCCGGCAAGGAGGACTGGGAAGTCACCCAGGATCTGGCCAACGCCCTGGGCTATCCGATGCACTACAGCCATCCGTCCGAGATCATGGACGAGATCGCCCGGTTGACGCCGTCCTTCAGCGGGGTCAGCTACGACCGGCTGGAGGAACTGGGCAGCATCCAGTGGCCGTGCAACGCCGAGCACCCCGACGGCACGCCGACCATGCACGAAGAGGCGTTCCCCATCGGCAAGGGCCACTTCGCGATCACCGAGTACGTGGCCACCGAGGAGCGCAGCAACCGCCGGTATCCGCTGCTGCTGACCACCGGTCGCATCCTCAGCCAGTACAACGTCGGCGCCCAGACCCGGCGCACCGACAACAGCCGCTGGCACGAGGAAGACGTGCTGGAGATCCATCCCAGCGACGCCGAGGTGCGCGGCATCCGCGACGGCGACTGGCTGGGCGTCTCCAGCCGCGTGGGGCAGACGGTACTGCGCTGCCGGATCAGCGAGCGCATGCAGCCGGGGGTGGTCTACACCACCTTCCACCATCCCGGCAGCGGCGCCAACGTGATCACCACCGACAGCTCCGACTGGGCCACCAACTGCCCGGAATACAAGGTCACCGCGGTGCAGGTGGAGAAGGTGACCCAGCCGTCCGAGTGGCAGCAGCACTTCCGGCAGTTCGACGCACGTCAGCGCAGCTACCTCGGTCGTTCCGCCGACGTGTCCGATGTCGTGACCAAGTGACCCCCATGGAAATCCTGTTAGCCGGAGAACGCCGATGAGCGATCAGCAGTTGCAACACCTGATCCACATGGTCAACCAGATCGCCGCCAATCAGCACGGTGACCAGGCGACGGCGGCGCAGCGGGTGACCACGCACCTCCAGAAGTTCTGGGCGCGCAGCATGAAGGCCCAGATCATCGACTACCTGGACAGTGACGGTTCGGAGCTGTCGCCGGTGGCGCGCGAGGCGGTGGCGGATCTCAAGCGCCTGCGTCAGGCGAGCTGAACCCGCGGCGTCGGATTGACCGCCTGCCCGACAGCGTTGTCGGGCAGGCGGTCCTGTGTCCGGCGGTGGTTCGCGATCGGCCGCGGCAGGCGTGCGTCATCCGACGCCGGGTGGCGGCGAGCCGATGCCCTGACGGGCACCGGCGAGAGGAGAGGTGTCGGCGTCAGTGAACGGTGACGACGTGGCAGGGCGCGGCGTGAGAGACCTTGTGGGACACGCTGCCGACCACCAGCCCGCGGATGTCGCTGAGCCCGCGGCTGCCCATGACGATCATGTCGGGCTGGGTGCGCTGTGCCTCGTCGAGGATCACCCGGGCCTGGTCGGCCCGGGCAATCTTGCAGGCCATCTCCAGCGCCAGTTTGGCCGCTTCCGAGCCGTCGACGGGTACCAGAATCGTCTTGAGCATGTCATCCCCCGGATCGTGTCGTGAACGAGACTTTCACCCAGTCTAGCCATGAATGCCGAGGGCGGTGCTTGACCGGGGTCAAGGCGACGGGTGCCGAGGGCAAATCAGCGCGGCGGCGTGGCCGACTCCTCCAGGCGCCTCACCCGCTGCCAGAGCTCGTGGCGCAGGTCGCCCAGCCGCGGATTGTCGGTGTCGTCGAAGGGCAGCGGGCGGGTCAGGCGCATGGCGCGCAGCCCCAGTCGGGCCGACAGCAGGCCGATGCCCAACCCCTGGCCGGCCCGGGTGGAGAGCTTGCTGGCCAGGTTCATCGAGAACAGCTCCATGCTGGCCTCGCTGGCGATCTCGGTGACGCCGGCGAAGGCCAGGTTGGCCAGTACCTGGCGGAACAGGCGCAGGCGGCTGGCGTAGCCGAGTTCCAGGCCGTAGAGCGTGGTGATGCGCTCGAGCATCGCCAGGTTGCGCCAGGCGACCAGCAGCATGTCGACCAGGGTCATGGGGCTGACGGCCACCATCACCGCCGTGTCGCCGGACATGCGCGAGATCAGGCGGCGGGCCTCGCGGTCGCGCGGGGCGAGCAGATGGTGGGCGAGCAGGGTGCGCGTCTCCGCGCCGTCATGGTGCGGTTGATGAGCCGCGCAGAAGGCCTGCCAGTGCGGGTCGTCCCGGTCCAGCTGCAGCTGCTCGCGCAGGCGTTCCGCCAGTCGACCGGCCTGGGCGGCGGAGGCCTCGGGCAGCGCATCCAGCTGCTCGCGCAGGACGGCATGGCGGCGCAGCCGGCGCAGGCGCCACAGCTCGCGGGCCAGGGCCGACCCGCCCAGGCCCAGGGCCAGCAGCAGCAGCGCGCTCCAGGCGCCGCTCAGCGGATCGCCGCCCAGCGTGGCCTGGTAGAGCGTGCGTCCGGCCTCGACGGCCCCCAGCGCCAGGCTGCCGCCGAGCAGGGTCAGCAGCCCCCAGCGGCGCTTGCGGGGCCGGGCCAGGGCGGTGTCCAGCCCCGGGGCGCGGGTGGCGTCGTCCTCTTCCTCGTGAGCGTGGCTGGTGACATCCAGCGGATAATGCTCGGCCGGACGCGGATCGGCCGGGTTCGGCGTGGCGTCGTCCAGCGAGAAGCGTTGACGGGGGCGGGGGGAGGTCATGAGAGCTTGTCTCCGATCAGCCAGTCGAGGGCCGCGTCGAGGCGGATGTGGGGCAGGGCGTCGCCGCGTGCGTCACGCGGCAACGGCCGGAAGTGCTCGAAGGCGAAGCCCTGGCGCTGCCAGAAATCGGTCTCGGGGATCTGGGCGGGCACCTCGCCCGGGAACAGCAGGGCCTCCTCGCCGGCCTGGGTGGTGCCGCGCAGGGCCGGGAAGCGCCGGCCCTGGCGCTCGACCTCGCGCGACTGCGTGGCGCGAATCGAGGCCAGCGACAGCGCCTTGACCGGGATGTCCGCGAAGCGCAGGTCCTGGATCGGCTCGGCGAGCAGCGCCTCGAGCAGGGTGACCAGGTTGGCGTGCTGCTCCGGGGTCACGTGGTCGGCCTTGGTGGCGGCGATGGCCAGGCGGTCGATGCGCGGCGCGAAGAGCCGGGACACCAGGCTGCGCTTGCCGTACTGGAAGCTGCGCATCAGCGTCGACAGGGCGCGGGACAGGTCCTCGAAGCGCTCCGGACCGGCGTTGAGGGCACCCAGCACGTCGACCAGCACGATCTGGCGGTCGAAGCGCCGGAAATGCTCGCGATAGAAGGGCTTGACCACGTGCTGCTGGTAGTGAGCGAAGCGCCGCGACAGGGTGTGGTAGACGCTGTCCTCGGGCAGGGCCTCCAGGGCCTGGCGGTCGGCCTCGCCGACGCCGGGCAGGGGAAAGAACTGCAGCACCGGTGCCCCGGCCAGGTCCCCCGGCAGCAGGAAGCGGCCCGGCTGCAGATCGGCGAAGCCCGCTTCACGAGCGGCCCGCAGGGTAGCGGCATAGCGCTCGGCGATGGCCGCCAGCTCGGCTTCGTCGGCCGTGGAATCGGGTGTCAACTCGGCGACGGCTTCCAGCCAGTCGGCGGCCAGTTCGCGACGCGCCGGGGTCAGGGCCGCCTGCTGGCGTTCGCTCCAGCTGAGAAAGTCGTGCTCGAGGAGCGGCAGGTCGAGCAGCCATTCGCCGGGATAGTCGAACAGGTCCAGGGTCAGGGTGGCGCTGTCGGCATTCATCATGCCAAACAGGCCGTGGCGCCCCGGGCGGTAGCGGATCTGCAGGCGCAGCTCGCTGATGCCGCGGGTCGGGTCGGGCCAGCGCGGCGGCGTCTCGTCGAGCGCCGCCATGGCCTCGTCGTAGGGAAAGCGCGGCACGGCGAGATCCTGCTGGGCGACGCGTCGGGCGCCCAGCAGGCGGCCCTCGCGGGCACAGGCCATCAGGTCGAGGCGTGCCTCGAGTCCCGCATGGCGCAGCTGGTTGACCAGCGAGGTGAGGAAGGCCGTCTTGCCGGCCCGGGACAGGCCGGTGACCGCCAGGCGCAGCTGACGATCGCGCCCGCGTTCGAGCAGGTTGGTGACTTCGCGTGCCAGGGTCTGGCGCATGATGATCGGGTCCGCCGGAAATTCAGCCCCTAATCTGCGGGCGATTGACGGGCGTGACAAGTCATATGACCCTGAATGCAACGACCCCGCCGAAGGGGCGGGGTCGTCGGGGGCGTGCTGCGGGCGAGGTGCTCAGGAAACGCCGCCGGCGAACGAGGCGTAGATCGCGATGACCAGCACGATCAGTACGATCCCGGCCGGGATGGCGCCCTTCCACGGCGTCAGGTCGACCTGGCCGCTGTCCTCGTGGACCCACTCGGTCTGACGCGGCATGAACTTGCCGATCAGCAGCATGCCGATCACCAGGATCACGAACACGCCGCCGACGAAGTGATACTGGTTGACGACGTCGAGGATGCCGTTGAACGGCGGCAGGAAATAGCCGGCGGCGATCACGACGCAGCCACCGATCAGCGAGATCTTGGCAGCGATCGCGGGCACGCGCTTGGTCAGCAGGCCGACCAGCACCACCGCTAGGATGGGAATGAAGTACAGGGCGTTCATCTTCTGCAGGTAGCCAAACAGGCTTTCCTGGCCGGCGAGCATCGGCGCGATGGTCATCGAGGCGAAGGCCATGACCCAGCCGAAGATCTTGCCCGAGTTGACGACCTGCTCTTCGGTGGCGTCCTTGTTGATCACTGCCTTGTACAGCCCCAGGCTGAACAGGGTGGTGGTGCTGTTGAGTGCCGAGTTGAACGAGGACAGGATGGCGCCGACCATGACCGCGGCGAAGAAGCCGGTCAGGTAGGGCGGCAGCACGTTGAAGACCAGATGCCCGTAGGCCTGGTCGGCGCGGATGCCGTCACCGGCATAGAGGTTGTAGGCGATGATGCCCGGGACCACCAGGTAGAGCGGGCCGAGCAGCTTGAGCAGGCCGGTGAGCAGCACGCCCTTCTGGCCCTCGGCCAGGGTCTTGGCGGCGAAGGTCCGCTGGATGATCTGCTGGTTGGTGGTCCAGTAGAACAGGTTGATCAGGAACACCCCGGTGAACAGGGTGGCGAAGGGCACCTGCTGGTCGGCGCCGCCGATCGAGTTGAGCTTGTCGGGGCTCTGCTGCTTGAGCGCCTCCCAGCCGGCCGCCACGCCGTGGCCGTCGCCGACGGCCTGCAGGCCGAAGTAGACCACCACGAAGCCGCCGATCAGCAGGCCGATGCCGTTGAGGGTGTCGGAGACCGCCACGGTACGCAGACCGCCGAACAGCGCATAGATCGAGCCGATCAGGCCGACCACCCAGACGGTGCCCCACAGCAGCGTGGTGCTGGACTCGATGCCGGTCAGCCCGGGCAGGTCGAGCATGCCCTGCAGGCCCACGGCACCGGAGTAGAGAATGATCGGCAGCAGGATCACCGCATAGGCGAGCAGGAAGATGATGTTGCAGATCAGCTGGGTGCCGGCGTCGAAGCGGATCTCCAGCAGCTGCGGCACGGTGGCGATGCCGCTGCGCAGAAAGCGCGGCAGGAAGAACAGCGCCAGGGCGACCAGCGCCACCACCGCGACCACTTCCCAGGCCATCACGCTCAGGCCATCGGTGAAGGCGCTGCCGTTCAGGCCGACCATCTGCTCGGTGGAGAGGTTGGTCATCAGCAGGGAGCCGGCGATCAGCGGGAAGGTCAGGCTGCGGCCGGCGAGAAAGTAGCCTCGGGTGCTGTGATGGTCATCGCGGCGAGTGATGCGCCAGGTGATGAAGGCCACCAGTCCCGTGAAGAAGAGGAACGAGATCAGGGTCAGGGCGTGCATAGGGGTTCGAGAATCCTTGGGTGGCTTGTCGATGCAGCGTGATGGCTGTATCGGCTTGTGCAGGCTCCGCTGCGTCTCACGGCGAGGCGAAAGTATATGGGCGTGAATCGATTCTGCCATTATCCATTTGTCGGACATAGTATTGTTAAACGCCTTGAAATATGCTTAAGACCAAGCGCTTGCGTCCTGTCGAGCGCCCTGGCCCCTGCCTGCGCACGACGCCGAAACCCTGAAGGAGACTGGCATGATCGACCCCCACGACAGCGTGCTCGAGTTCTGGTTCCGGGAGCTCGCGCCCCGCCAGTGGTTCCGCAGGGACCCGGCACTCGATCGGCGCATCGACACGCGCTTTCGCGCGACATGGCAGGCGGCCCGCGCCGGCGAGCTGTGGCCCTGGCGAGCCTCGCCCCGCGGTCGGCTGGCGGAGGTCCTCGTGCTCGACCAGTTCTCGCGCAATCTGTTTCGCGACCGCCCCGAGGCCTTCGCCCAGGACGCCCAGGCACTGGCACTGGCGCAGGAGGCCGTCGCCGCGGGCGCCGATGCCGAGCTCGAGACGGTGCAGCGGGCCTTTCTCTACATGCCCTACATGCACAGCGAGTCGCTGCGCATCCACGACGAGGCCCTGCGGCTGTTCGATCAGCCGGGGCTGGAAGACAACCTCGAGCACGAGCATCGCCACCGGCGCATTCTCGAGCGCTTCGGCCGCTACCCGCATCGCAATGCCGCTCTCGGTCGCGAGTCGACGCCCGAGGAGGTCGACTTCCTGCGTCAGCCGGGGTCGTCTTTCTGAGGGCGCCTGTGGCACCCTGAGCGCACATCCTCACGAATCGTGCAACGCAAGGAGGCCGCTATGGGCTTGATTCTGTGGTTGATCATCGGTGGGCTGGCCGGCTGGATCGCCGGCAACATCATGCGCGGCGGGGGCTTCGGCATCCTCGGCAACATCGGGGTGGGTATCGTCGGCGCCTTGATCGGCGGCTTTCTGTTCAGCCTGCTGGGGCTGTCGTCGAGCGGCTTCATCGGTTCGCTGGTGACCGCCACGGTCGGCGCGGTGGTGCTGCTGTGGGCCGTCGCCAAGCTGCGCAAGTCGTCATGACCGCCGGCACCGCGTCTCGAGGGCGAGGCGCGGTGCCCGGGCGGCGGTTCCGTCTTGTCTCTCCTTTTTTACCTGTCTTGCCTGCCCGGCGACGTTGCGTCGTTCAGCCGCTCAGTTCAGTCAGGCATTCCTCGATGATGGCCAGCCCTTCCTCGAGCACGTCGTCACCGATGGTCACCGGCATCAAAAAGCGGATGGTGTTGCCGTAGAGGCCGCAGGACAGCAGGATCAGGCCCTTCTCGCGGGCGCGCTTGCACAGCGCCCCGGCCAGGTCGGCATCGGGCGTGTGTGCCTGCTTGTCGGTGACCAGTTCGAAGGCCGCCATGGCGCCCATGTTGCGCGGGTTGTCGACACAGGCGAAGTCCTTTTGCCACTGGCTGAACCGCTGGGCCAGCTTGTCGCCCAGGGCCCGGCTCTTGGCGAGGATGTCCTCCTCCTCGAAGACGTCGAGCACCGCCAGCACCGCGGCGCAGGACACCGGGCTGCCGGTGTAGGTGCCGCCCAGCGAGTTGCCGCCGGAGGCGTCCATGTGCTTGTCGGTGCCCACCACCGCGGAGATCGGCATGCCGTCGGCCATGCTCTTGGCCATGGTGATGATGTCGGGCTCGACGCCGCTGTGCTCGATGGCGAACAGCTTGCCGGTACGTCCGAAGCCGCTCTGGACCTCGTCGACGATCATCAGCATGCCGTGCTCGTCGCAGATCTCGCGGACCTTCTCCAGGAAGCTCGTCGGCGCGGCATAGAAGCCGCCCTCGCCGAGTACCGGCTCGAGCACGATCGCCGCGGTGTCCTTGGGGTTGGCGTCGGTCTTGAGCGCCATCTTCAAGCCGCGCAGCGCCTCGTCTTCGCTGACGCCGTGATAGGGCACGGGGTAGGGCGCGCGGAAGACGTTGCCCGGCATGCTGCCGAAGTCCGTGGCGTAGGGGGCGACCTTGCCGTTCATCGCCATGGTCATGAAGGTGCGGCCATGATAGCCGCCGTCGAAGCAGATGACGTTGTTCCTGCCGGTGGCGGCGCGCGCGACCTTGACGGCGTTCTCGAGGGCCTCGGCGCCGGAGTTGGCGAGCATGACCTTGGCATGGCCGCGCACCGGCGTGAGCTGGCTGAGCCGCTCGGCCACCCGCACGTAGCCCTCGTAGGGCATCACCGTCTGGCAGGTATGCATCACCTTGTCGAGCTGGGCCTTGACCGCCTCGACCACCTTGGGATGACGGTGCCCGATGTTGAGTACGCCGATGCCGCCGGCGAAGTCGATGAAGCGCTTGCCGTCGGCGTCCCAGAGTTCGGCGTTTTCCGCACGGTCGGCGAACTGCGTGGCCGGACTGGCGGCGCCGCTGGCGACGTAGCGCTGCTTGAGTTCATTGAGCTGGGCGTTGTTCATGCTGACCTCCTGGGTACCGGGTGAAGGGCAATGCGAGGAGCGGCACGCTCATTCGGCGTCCCGCGGGGCGCCGAGACCGCACGCTTGTTGAAAGCGTCGTACACGGAAGGTGAATCCGGCAAGCCGGCATGACGCGACGTGTGCCGCGAAGGGCGTCATGGCCATCGGCGAACGCCGGGGATTCCGCTACACTATCTCGCCCGAATTTCCGCTCATGCCAATCAACAGAGGTGTGCCTTGGTCGATCCGCTCTATGCCTGGTGGGCCCAACAGCTGGTGTTATGTGGCTGGACCTTTGACCCCGATCCCACATCGCTGGAACCGGCCCTGGCCACCGAGCGGCTCGTCCAGCTGGGCGTGCCGGAGCGCGGCGAGCTGGCATGGCGGCTTCTTGAAGCCTTCCCCGGAGGGCGTGCCAATCCGCAGACGCAGCTGGAGGCGCTGGAACTGCTGGCACTGGCCGCGGCGGCCCGGTGGCTGCCCGTCGAGCGCGTGGAAGCCTGGTTGCATGCCCTGGGCCGTGACATTCATCAGCATCACGACACCCTGGACGCCTGGCTGGAGGCGTTGCGCCAGGCACGCCGCGATGCGGGCTGGCACCATGGCGACGAGGCCTTTGCGCTGGCCGGCGAGGCCCTGTCGGCTCTCGAGGCCGAGGGTGATGGCGTTACCTGGGCGCATCTGGACGACGCCTTGAACCGCCGCGTTTCGGGCACGCCGTGGCCCGAGGCGCCGGGCGCCTGGCGAATTCGCGCCGCCTTCGCGCCATTGCTGGTGTTGCCGCCGAGCCGCCTTCCCGACTGGCCGGATGCCGCGACCTGGCTGGATCAGGGCTGGCAGATCCGCGGGCGCGACGAGCTGATCCGCGTGCTGCTGTGGCTGGCCTCGCAGGGGCATCGCTACAGCTGGGACATCGATGCGGCGCGGCTGCTCGAGATGGACGGCGACGCGCGTCAGGCATGGCTCAATGGGCTGGGTGAGCAGCGCCGCTACGGCAAGGTCATGCTGGGGTTTCTGTCGCGGGGCGAGCCGCTGGAGTGGGCGGCCTGGGACTGGCTGCGACTGGTGGATCTGGCCTGTGCGGGTGCCGCCCTGGGCTGGCTCGAGCCCGAGGAAGCCGAGCAGTTCGCCGGACATGCGGCCGACCTGCTGATGCGGCGTTACAGCGACTGGACCGCCGTCACCCTGGCCTATCAGCGAGGGCGCAGCCTGTTCGACGGGCGCGATGGCATGGCCTCGCACGCCCGGGACTGGGCCCTGCTGCTGCACTCGCCGCTCAGTCCCTGGCGGGTGCCGCTGGCCGAGCTGCTCGATGAGCCGGCCCGGGAGGCCTCGCGCCGGGCGATGCGTGGCTGGCGGCAGGAGGCGCGTCATTGGTTGCTGGCGCTGGCCTCGGTGCGCGAACCCGACCTGCTCTACCGGCAGGGGGTGGTCACGCCCATCGAGGTCTCGCGGCAGCAGGACGTGCGCCGCTATCTGCAGGAGACGCTGGGACTCTTTCCCGACGAAGGTGTGCCGGGCATGGCACGCTTCTGGCTGCCGGCTCAGGTGCATCATCTCAACCAGTTAGCCGCGGACGCGATGCACGGCACGCTGCCCTCGCTGGAAACCGGGTTCGGCCGTCCGGCGCCCGAGGCGGTGGCCCAGCGCGACGGCCTCAAACGCTGTGCCCGCCACGCGGCCACGATCTACATGGCCGAGAAATACGCCTTCTACCTGCTGATGGCGAGTGACAGCGGTGACTTCGACCCTGACGGCATCGCCGGTCTGGCCGAGTCGCTGCGCGGGGTGCTGTGTCGCTTCTACCCGGACGCACGGCGGCTGCTCGATGCCTGGGCGGCCTGGGAGCAGGCATTGCCCGAGCTGCCTGACGATACGCTGATTCACGAGATTCGCTGGCATCGCGACGACCCGGGCAGCCCGTTTCACTGGCTGGACTGGCGGCAGGTGGCCTGGCGCGAGCCCGGGCCGCGTCCTTCGCTCGACCGGTTCACCGCACTGGCGCTGGCGGGTCCGCTCAACGCTGGTCCCTGGGCGGAGCCGCAACCGGAGAGTCGCCATGAGCAAACGGCGCTGGGTGAATGGCTGGAGTCGCAGTATGGCCTCAACAGCGCCGCGGAGCTCAGCGAGTTCCTGACGTTCCTGCTCGAGGTGGGCGATCGTCAGGAATACCAGGTCAATTACGCGCCCTATACCCTCAATACGCGCCGTCTCGATGAAGAGATCGCCATCCTCGAATCCGGGGACTGTGACGAGGAGGCGCGCAACCATCTGCTGCGGCTCCGGCGGGTACGGGGCAATGTCGATGGCTGCAACGAGGTCGACATGACCGCCTGGGACGTCGCCCAGGCGGTGGACATTGCCGCGGCCGGTCGGGGCATGGGGTGGCTCGACCGGGATGCTTACTTGGCGCTGCTGGATACCGCGCAGGGCCTGGCCCGGGCGCATTACGGCAACTGGCGGGACTATGCCCGCGGCCTGTATGCCGGCTTTTCCTTCTTCATGGGCGAAACCGAGGATCGCCAGACGTTGCTCGACAGCTTCCGGCAGGCGCTGGGTGCCTGGCTGAGCGGGGCGCCGCCGCTGGCCGGTGCCTGGGCGAGTCTCGACTTCCCCGGTGCGCGACCGCGCCACTCCTCGCCGCTGCATATCGATACCCTGCCGGGGGACGCGCGTACGCTGCACTGAGGCGGCTCCCCGGGGCCGCCGTTGGTCGCGGATGACAAGCCCGCCGGTGTTGCCTATCATCGGGCGAAACCGGCAGGGCATGGTGCCCTGCGTCAATTCAACATGCGCTCGGAGTCGGCGCCAGGCCGTTGAGGGAGTGGTACCCGGGCATCACTCCCCCAGCGACATCATGCCGTTCGTGACGGTCACGGCGGGTCGGCTCCTCCATCACGATAGGGTTGCTGGATGCTCCGTGTCTGCGTGTCCGCCCTGGCTGTGGCCGGGCTGCTGGCCGGCTGTGCCGCCACACCGTCAACCGAGCCCACCGCGCCGCGCGAGACGTCAAAGGCGCCGTCGCCGAGAAGCGACCTGCCCGCCGATCGGCTGGCCGAGCAGATCCTGCGCTTTCGCCAGGCGTCCCCCAGCCTGATCCGCGAGGCCCTGCTCGACGAGCACGAGCGCTGGGTCGGAACGCCCTATGTGCTGGGCGGCGACAGCCGCCGCGGCATCGACTGTTCGGCACTGATGCAGCGTATCTTCAGCGAGGCGTTCGCCGTCAGCCTGCCGCGCACCACCGACGATCAGGTGCGGGAAGGGGAGCAGGTCACCCGCGACGAGCTCCAGGCCGGTGACCTGATATTCTTCCGTCCGCCCGGGCCCTACAACCATGTGGGGGTCTATGTCGGCAGCGGGCGCTTCCTGCATGCCTCCACCTCGCAGGGGGTGACGATCTCGCGGCTCGACAACGTCTACTGGCGCCGCTACTACTGGCAGGCGCGGCGTCCGCTGCCGCGTGTCGAACTGGCCCAGCGCTGGCTGCTGGCCCGCGAGTGAGCGACGGGCGTCACAGCTGGGCGCGATGCTCGAGCACGAAGTCGACGAAGGCGCTTTCCGCGCGGGACAGATAGGCGCCGCGTGACCAGGCCAGCGACAGGTCGAGCCAGGCGGGCGGGTCCAGGGAGACCGCCGCCAGATCCGCGTCGGTCACCACCCGGCGCAGGAAGGTGGTGATGCCGAACCCCTGGCGCACGATCGCCTGGGTCAGCGCGATGAGATTGGACTGGAAGGCGATCTGCGGCTGACGCCCGAGTTCGCCGGCCAGGCGGTCGACGAACTCGCGGTGGAAGTAGCCGTCCTGGAAGAGCACCAGCGGTTCGTTGAAGACCTCCTCGGCGGTCACGCTGTGGCGCGTGGCAAAGCGATGATCCCGCGGCACGCAGACCACCATCTCCTCGCTGAGCAGCGCGTGCTGCTCCAGCGCCGTCAGCTCGGGGGCCGAGATGATCACCCCCAGGTCGAGCTCGCCGTCGGCGATCATCCGCTGCAGGCGCCGCGTCCCCGCCTCCACGACCGTCAGGCGAATTCCCGGGTGGCGGGCCTTGAAGCCCATCAGCACCGGCGGGAAGTAGTACGACCCCAGCATCGACGGAATCCCGATGCGCACCTCGCCCTTGACTAACCCATGGACCTCGCGCATCGCCAGGTGCACCGCGTCGGCCTGTTCCAGCAGCGCCCGGGCCTTGTCCCGCAGCAGCTCGCCCTCCGGCGTCAGGGTGATGCGTCGCTCGTGGCGATGAAAGAGCGTCAGCTCCAGGCGCGACTCGAGGGTGGCGACGGTCTGGCTGACCGCGGACTGGGCCAGATGCAGCTCGCGGGCGGCGCGCGTGAAGCCGGCGTGGTCGGCCACGGCGAGGAAGACGCGCAGGGCACGCAGGTCGAAGGGCAGGGGCATCACAAAATCCGATCGTTATCATCTTCAAGCACTATTTGGCCGATGATAGCGCGATGGGCGATGCTGTGCGCTCGTCACTGCTGGAGAAACACATGATCGAAGCGCACAGTCGCGACTGGTGGCGCGCCACGCTGGCGCTCTGCCTGGGCTCCTTCACCGTCTTCGTCAACCTGTATGCCGCCCAGCCGCTGCTGCCCGACCTGCGGGTGGCGTTCGGGGTCTCGACGCTGTCCAGCGCCATGGTCATGGGCGTGGCGACGCTGACCCTGGCCGGTTCGCTGCTGATCTACGGTCCGCTCTCCGATGCCATCGGCCGCGGCGCGATCATGCGCCTGAGCCTGCTGGTGGCGGCGCTGTGCTCGCTGCTGCTGCCCTGGGTGCCCGACTTCACCAGCCTGCTGGTCCTGCGGGCCCTGCAGGGGCTGGCCCTGGGCGGGCTGCCGGCGGTGGCGATCGCCTGGATGGGCGACGAGTTCGACCGGCGCGCCCTGATGCTGGCCGTGGGGCTGTACATCAGCGCCAACACCCTGGGCGGCATCGGCGGTCGGGTGATCGGCGGCTTCGCCGGCGAGTACGGCGGCTGGCAGGCGAGCTTTTTGACCGTCGGGGCGCTGAGCCTGGTCTGCCTGGCGGTCTTCTGGCGCCTGCTGCCCGCGGCGCGCAACTTCCGGCCCGCCTCGCTGCGGCTCGACGTGGCACTCGGCGGCATGCGCGCGCATCTGCGCAACCCGCTGCTGCTGGCCGCCTATCTGATCGGCGGGCTGAACTTTTTGATCTTCATCAACCAGTACAGCTACATGACGTTTCGCCTGAGCGAGGCGCCGTATGCCCTGACGACCCAGTGGCTGGGGATGATCTTCGTCACCTACCTCGGCGGCACCCTGGGCTCGGCGCTGTCCGGGCGCGTGGCGCAACGCCTGGCCCAGCCGCTGTGCATGCTGCTGGGCATCGGCATCTTCATGCTGGGCAGCCTGGTCACGCTGAGCGAGTCGCTGGCCGGCATCCTGGCGGGGCTGACCATCAACGCCTTCGGCTTCTTCTTCTGCCACTCGATGGCCTCGAGCTGGGTGAGCCGGCAGGCGACCCAGGCCCGCGGGACCGCCTCGGCCCTGTATCTGGTGTGCTACTACCTGGGCGCGAGCCTCGGCGGCTTCTATCTGGAGCCCTGGTGGCAGGCCGGTGGCTGGCCGGCGGTGGTGACGGGCTCCTGGCTGGTGCTGCTGGTGACGCTGACCACGGCGGTGTGGCTGTGGCGGCGCGAACGGCGTCCGCAGGCCGCCGTCAGCCAGGGGTGACTTTCGCGTCTCACTCGCCGGGGCGGCCGGCCTGGTCGCCCCAGATTTCCTTGAGGCGTGCCTCGCGACCGCAGCCGGCCTTGTAGAAGTGATAGCGAATGGGGTTCTTGCGGTAGTAGTCCTGGTGGTACGTCTCGGCCTTCCAGAAGTCCCCGGCGGGGACGATCTGGGTGGCGATCGGCCGCTCGAAACGCTTGGCCAGCGCTTCCCGGCTCTGTTCGGCGAGCCGTTTCTGCCGCTCGTCGTGATAGAAGATCGCGCTGCGATACTGGCTGCCGGCATCGCAGAACTGGCGGTTCTCGGCAAAGGGGTCGATGTTGTGCCAGAACGTCTGCAGCAGGGTGGCGTAGTCCACCTGCTGCGGGTCGTAGACCACCTCCACGGCTTCGGCGTGGCCGGTGCCGCCCGCCGAGACCTGCTTGTAGGTCGGGTTGCGCTGGTCGCCGCCGGTATAGCCCGAGGTGGTACTGATCACGCCCTCGACCTGGTCGAAGGCCTCCTCGACACACCAGAAGCAGCCGCCGGCGAAGGTGGCGGTGCGGGTCTCCCCGGCCTGGGCCGGCAGCACCCCGGCGGCCAGCACGAGCAGCAGGGTCAGGGTCGCGAGACGCATGGCAGGAACCTCTCGAGTCGTCGATGAAGGGGGCTCGCGTGAATCCGCAACGCGAGTTCGTCAGTATAACGTTACGGTGCACCTGGCTTGCCGGATGCACCTTGCCTTCACCGACGAGGAGTCCCGACGTGACACGACCCCGCCTGATTGCGCTGCTCGCGCTGCTGCTGGTCATCGGCCTGTTCTTCTGGGCCGGCGCCGATGACTGGCTGACGCTGCAAACCCTCAAGGCACGTCAGGCCGACTTTCAGGCGTGGTCCGCCGCGCAGCCGCTGGTGGTGGCCGGCGGCTTCTTCGCGGGGTACGTGCTGATGGCGGCACTCTCGCTGCCGGGTGCGGCGCTGCTGACCCTGCTGGCGGGGGCGCTGTTCGGCCTGGTGCCGGGGGTCATCATCGTCTCCTTCGCCAGCAGCCTCGGCGCCGTGCTGGCCTTTCTGGTCGCCCGCTGGCTGGCCCGGGAGAGCGTCGAGCGGCGCTTCGCCCGCCAGCTGCAGCGTATCAACGACGGCATCCGCCGCGAGGGGGCGGTCTACCTGTTCACGCTGCGGCTGGTGCCGCTGTTCCCCTTCTTCGTGATCAACCTGGTGATGGGGCTGACGCGGATGCGGGTCGGTACCTTCTACTGGGTCAGCCAGCTGGGCATGCTGCCGGGTACCGTGGTCTACGTGAATGCCGGGCGGGCGCTCGGCGAGGTCGATGCGGTCGGCGATGTGCTCTCGCCCACGCTGGTGGCCTCGTTCGTGCTGCTGGGGGTGTTCCCGCTGCTTGCCCGGCGCGCGGCCAGCTGGGTCGAGCGGCGCCGCCTGACGCGACGCTACCCGCGGCCGAAGGGGTTCGACTACGACGTGGTGGTGATCGGTGCCGGCTCGGCGGGCCTGGTCGCCAGCTACATCGCCAGCGCCGTGCAGGCCCGGGTGGCGCTGGTCGAGCGCGGGCGCATGGGCGGCGATTGCCTGAACACCGGCTGTGTGCCGTCCAAGGCGCTGATACGCGCTTCGCGGCTCGCCCAGCGCGTGCGCGAGGCGCCGGCCCGGGGGATCCGGGTCGAGGCGCCGCGCGTCGATTTCGCCGCGGTGATGGCCGGCGTGCATCGGGCCATCGAGGCGGTGGCGCCCCATGACAGTCCCGAACGGTATCGGGGGCTGGGCGTCGAGGTGGTCGAAGGCACGGCGCGCCTGCAGACGCCCTGGGAAGTGCGCGTCGGCGAGCGGGTGCTGACCACCCGCCATGTGATTCTCGCCACCGGGGCGCGTCCGCGCATTCCCGACCTGCCGGGGCTCGAGGCGGGCACCTATCTGACCACCGAGACGCTCTGGCGGCTCGAGCGTCTGCCCGAGCACCTGCTGGTGCTGGGGGGCGGCCCGGTGGGGTGCGAGCTGGGCCAGGCCTTCGCGCGCCTGGGCAGCCGGGTCACGCTGGTGCAGCGCGCCGAGCGGCTGCTGCCGCGCGAGGATGCGGACGTCGGCGAACCGCTGCACGCGCGGCTGGTGGCCGAAGGGGTCGAGGTTCATCGGCAGACCCGGGCGGTGCGGGTCGAGCGCGATGCTTCAATGCCGAACGGGCGCTGTCTGGTGGTCGAGTCGGGGGAGGGCGTGCAACAGCGGCTGCCGTTCTCCGACCTGCTGCTGGCGGTGGGGCGCGAGGCCAACGTCGCGGGGCTGGGGCTCGAGGCGCTGGGCATCGAGCTCGACGCCCGGGGCACCGTGGCGGTCGATGCCACCCTGCGCAGCCTGCAGGCCAATATCTGGGCCTGCGGCGATGTCGCCGGCCCCCATCAGTTCACCCATGCCGGGGCGCATCAGGCCTGGCATGCCACGATCAACGCCCTGTTCGGCGAGTTTCGGCGTTTCGCGGTCGACGACAGCAACCTGCCGACCCTGACCTTCACCGAACCCGAGATCGGGCGGGTGGGCCTCAACGAGCAGGAGGCCCGTGCCCGGGGCGTGGCCTTCGAGGTGACCCGCTATGATTTCAGCGAACTCGACCGGGCGATCGTCGACGGGCGGACCGACGGCTTCATCAAGGTGCTCACGGTGCCCGGCAAGGACCGCATCCTCGGGGTGAGCCTGGTCGGCGATGCCGCCGGGGAACTGCTGGCCGAGTTCACCCTCGCCATGACCCACGGCCTCGGCCTCGGCAAGCTGCTGGGCACGATCCATGCCTACCCCACCTATGCGGAGGCGGCCAGGGCCACCGCCGGGGTCTGGCGCAATGCCCACAAGCCCCAGCGGCTGCTGGACCTGCTGGGGCGCTATTTCGCCTGGCGCCGACGCGGCGCCGATCGCGACTGACAAGACCACGAGGAGACGACATGCTGGATCGCTGGACGGCCCGCTGGACCCAGCCGCCATTGCGTTACCTGGCCGGCGGGCTGGCCCGGCTGCGCATCACGCCCGGGCAGGTCACGGTCGGCGGATTCGCCGTCGGGCTGCTGGCGCTGCCGCTGCTGGCCGGGCAGTGGTTCGGTGCGGCGCTGGTGGTCATCCTGCTCAATCGCCTGGCCGACGGGCTGGACGGTGCCCTGGCGCGTCGGACGCATCGGGCCAGCGGCGCCGGGGGCTTTCTCGACATCGGCCTGGACTTCGTCTTCTACGCCGCCGTGGTGCTCGGCTTCGCGATGGCCGACCCGGCCGCGAACGCCCTGGCGGCCGCCTGGTTGCTGTTCGCCTTCATGGGCACCGCCAGCTCCTTTCTGGCCTTTGCCATCGTGGCCGCGCGCCATCGGCTCGAGCGCCCGGACTTCCCCCACAAGGCCTTCTTCTATCTCGATGGGCTCACCGAGGGCACGGAGACGATCCTGGCCTTCGTGGCCTTCTGCCTGTGGCCGGCGCATTTCGTCGTGCTGGCGGGCGTGTTCACCGCCGCCTGCCTGGTGACCACCGCGACCCGGCTGTGGGGCGGGTATCGGACACTGCGGCGGCTCGAGGAGCAGAAGGCGTGTTGAGGCGGGCGTTGCGTCAGGCGAGTGTATCCGGTAAACGAAAACGGGGCAGCCAGAGGCTGCCCCGTCGGGCCACGTGTCCGCCGTGGGCGGAGCGCGGAATCCTCAGTGCTCGTGGCCGTCTTCGCCGTGCACGTGGCCGTGCTCGATTTCCTCGGCGGAAGCTTCACGCACTTCGGCGATCTCGACGTCGAAGTTGAGCTGCTGGCCGGCCAGCGGATGGTTGCCGTCGACGGTGACGGTGTCGCCTTCCACGCTGGTCACGGTGACCATCAGCGGGCCACCCTGGGTCTGAGCCTGGAACTGCATGCCCGGCTCGACGCTCTCGACGCCCTGGAAGGCATCACGCGGCACTTCCTGGACGAGGGCGTCCTGCTTTTCGCCGTAGCCTTCCTCGGGGCTGACGTCCACCTGCAGCTTATCGCCGCTCTGGTGACCTTCCAGCTTCTTCTCCAGCCCCGGAATGATGTTACCGGCACCGTGAAGATACGTCAGCGGCTCGCGGCCTTCCGAGCTGTCCAGCACTTCACCCGCGTCGTTGGTCAGGGTGTAGTGGAACGCGACAACGGAATTCTGCGCAATCTGCATGATGTGATGAACCTTTCGGTATGTGCATGTCAGGCTCATGGTAACGTCTCGCCCCCGGGCTGTCAGGGGCGGGGGGAATTTTTTCATGTCCTTTCGACACGACATGACCGTGATTCAATCAGGCGGGCTGCAGCCCCCGTGGGGCGTCGCCTGCCGCGCTTCGACAGAGGGGCTGGAGAGGGGGATCGTCACGCCCGGCGGGCGGCGCCTGGCCGCACCCTGCGTGCCACCGCGTTGGTTGCGCGTCTCCCGGGGCGGGGGTACCCTGCCGTCAGGACATCCGGCCCGGGCCTTCATGGCATCCACGAGACAGTTCGACCGTCTCCCGTCATCGCGTTTGCCCGGAACGCTTCCCGCCATGTCGCGAGACTCGGCGAGGCCGCGATGCTCCGCCGACATGATTCCCTCGTCATCGATCCCGTGCCTCGCGGCGCGTGATCGTCGGCGATATCCGTGATACCGAGTCCGTGTGATCTCTCAGGAGCTGATAAATGACCGTGACCGTGATCTGGCTGATCGCATTCGCCGTGATCCTGTTTCTGACCTGGAAGGGCTGGGAGGGGGCGTTCGGCCAGTTCGTCGAACGCCGGATGCCCCGGGTGCTGCGCAGTCAGGATGACCGCTGGGTGTGGTGCACCGCCGCTGCCGTGCTGGGGGCCACCTGTATCGTCAAGCCGGTCTCCATGCTGCTGACCGTGCTGCTGCTGCTGCTGGCGGGCTGGGTAATGGCCCGGCTGGTCTGCTGGAGCATGAGCAAGGCCCGCCTGCACAAGTAAGCTTCCCTTCCGCCCCTTGGTGCCGGTCAGCCCGTGCTGGCCGGCGCCGCCCGCCGATAGCGATAATGCAGATGTTCATCCTTGCGCGGCCCCTCGATGGTCCAGCGCAGGTCGAACCCGCGTGGCGTCACGACCAGCCGGGCCCGGTAGCGGTCATCGCCGCAGAGATGATCGTGGCACGACAGCCAGATGTCGGGCGTGTCGCCCGGCGCCAGGTCGAACAGCCGCACGGCCGCCTCGGCACCGCGACGCTCGTGCGCCAGGCCGACGCGGTCGCCCAAGAAGGTCCAGCGGAACACATTGCGAAAGCTCACCGGCGGTGCGTCGGGGGCGATGGCCGGGTGGAAGCGGCCGTTCTCGGTGAAGACCACGCTGTCGTCCGCGTCGGTGGTGACCGTTACCCGGCCTTCGCCATGCCCCGCCCAGCCGGTTCGCGAGTGCGCGCCGGGCTGTGAACTGAAGTAGACTTCCGACGTTGACAGAAGGTGGCGGCGCAGCGCTACCATTGCCGGCTCGATGGCTTCTCTCTCGGATGATTGCGTCATGTCCTACCTGATCGGTGTCACGGCCCTGTGGGCGTTTTCCTTCTCGCTGATCGGCGTCTATCTCGCCGGTCAGGTCGACAGCTATCTCGCCGTGCTGATCCGCATCGGCCTGGCCAGCCTGCTGTTCCTGCCCTTCCTGCGGCCGCACGCGGTGCCCCATCGGGTCAAGCTGCTGCTGATGGCCGTCGGGGCGGTGCAGCTGGGGCTGATGTACATCTTCTTCTACCAGTCCTTCCTGCTGCTGAGCGTGCCCGAGGTGCTGCTGTTCACCATCTTCACCCCGGTGTACGTCGCCCTGCTGGACGATGCCATGGCCCGGCGCTTCTCCCCATTCTACCTGCTCACGGCGGCGATTGCGGTGGCGGGGGCGGCGGTGATCCGCTATCAGGGCGTCAGCGAGTCCTTCTGGCTGGGCTTTCTGGTCGTGCAGGGGGCCAACCTGTGCTTCGCCGTCGGCCAGGTCGCCTACCGGCATCTGGCCGTGCGCCTGCCCGCCGGGGTCCCCCAGCGCAGCGTGTTCGGCTGGTTCTATCTGGGGGCGCTGGTTCTCGTCGCCCTGGCGTATGGCCTGCTGGGCACGGCGACGCTGCCCGCCACGGGCGTCCAGTGGGGCGTGCTGCTGTGGCTGGGGCTGGTGGCATCCGGGCTCGGCTATTTCCTGTGGAACAAGGGCGCCACGCGGGTCGATGCCGGGGCGCTGGCGATCATGAACAACGCGCTGATTCCCGCCGGTCTGGTGGTCAACCTGCTGATCTGGAATCGCGATGCCGACCTGGTGCGGCTGGCCTCCGGTGGCGCCATCATCCTCGCCTCGCTGCTGGTCAACGAGTGGTGGACGCGACGCCGCCTGCCCGGTGTCGCGTGACGCCTTGACGTCGGTCAGTTCCGGCGCGCGCGACCCCGCCGGAGGCTGACTGGCGTCAAGGCGCACCCGGCCCCATGCGTCATGCTCCTGAACGGATGACAGCCGGTCATCGCCATCGTTCAGGAGCGTTGCCATGAAAGCACTCGTCTATCAGGGGCCGGGCAGGAAGGCCTGGCAGGACAAGCCGCGTCCGACCCTCGACAAGCCCACCGATGCGGTGGTGCGGATTCTCTACACCACCATCTGCGGCACCGACCTGCACATCCTCAAGGGCGATGTCCCCGAGGTGGAACCCGGCCTGACCCTGGGTCACGAGGGCGTGGGCATCGTCGAGGAGGTGGGCGCTGCCGTGAGCAACGTGAAGCCTGGCGATCGGGTGCTGATCTCGTGCATCACGTCCTGCGGCCGCTGCCCGGCCTGCAAGCGCCAGCTGTATTCCCATTGCGAGGACGGCGGCTGGATCCTCGGCCACCTGATCGATGGCACCCAGGCCGAGTTCGTGCGCATTCCGCATGCCGACAACAGCCTGTATCCGGTGCCGCCTGATGCCGACGAGGAAGCGCTGGTGATGCTCAGCGACATTCTGCCCACCGGCTTCGAGATCGGCGTGCTCAACGGCCGCGTCAAGCCCGGGGACACGGTGGCGATCGTGGGTGCCGGGCCGATCGGCATGGCGACCCTGCTGACCGCGCAGTTCTACTCGCCGGCTCGGATCATCGTGACCGACATGGACCCGGCACGCCTCGAGATGGCCACCCGGCTGGGCGCCACGGACGTCGTCGATGCTCGGGAAGGCCCGGCGGTCGATTCGATCCTGGCGCTGACCGGCGGCAAGGGCGTGGATGTGGCGATCGAGGCGGTGGGCGTGCCGGCGAGCTTCGATGTCTGCCAGTCGATCGCCGCCCCGGGCGGGCATATCGCCAACATCGGCGTGCATGGCAGCAGCGTGGAGCTGCACATCGAGAAGCTGTGGATCCAGAACGTGACGCTGACCACCGGGCTGGTCAACACCAACACCACCCCGATGCTGCTGCAGACCCTGCAGGGCGGCAAGCTGCAGCCCGCCGAGCTGATCTCCCACCGCTTCGACCTGAACGACATCGAGGCGGCGTATCGGGTCTTCGGCAACGCCGCCGAGGAAAGGGCCATGAAGGTGCTGCTGATCGCGGACTGAGGCGCTGTGGAAACACTCAGCGCGGCATCAGCGGGATCAGGTGCGGCCAGCCGTCGGGAACCACGAAGACCCGGCGGCGGGCGCCGTCGGCTTCGCGCAGGGTCAGCTGGCAGGGTCGCCGGCGCAGGCGGAAGCAGGCCTGCAGGGCGTCCGTCAGGGCGCTCAGGGGCAGCAGCCGGTCGTCGGGCGGGGGGGCCAGCCAGTGCGGCTTGTCGAGAAAGGCGCCGCGAACGGGAGCGGCGAGGGTGTCGGTGTAGCGGGCCCAGGCACTCAGCGGCAGCCACTCGCCGATCAGGGCGTCGGCGGTGGTGCCGCGCGGCAGGGGCAGGGGGCTGCCGTCCTGTGGGGCGGCCGGACGAAACAGGATGCCCAGCAGCGCCAGGCGCGGCTCCATCGGCGCAGGGCCATACGCCGCCAGCATCCCCTGCGCCTCGGGGCGACGACTCATCGTCAGCTGATGGGTCAGGGCGCGCCGGCTCTTGATGGCCAGCGAGTCGGCGCATCCCGGGCCGATCCAGCGCGCCGGCGCGGTGCTGTCGCCCGGGCCCGCTTCCAGCCCCAGGTAGTACTTGATCGCCAGCTCCAGGTGGACGACGGCGGCGTCGCCGCGACGGCGATACAGCAGGTCGAGCTCGCCAAGCGTCACGCCGCGGGCGTCGCGGATCGCCAGGTTGGTCGCCAGCAGCCGGGTGCCGGGCGCGTGCGCGATCAGGAAATGCCAGAGCGCCTCGTGGTAGAGACCAAGCCGCCCGCTCAGGCGATGGGCGACCGCCTGCTCGAGCGCCTCGGGCCGCTGCTCCAGGTCTCGCAGCCAGCCCTTGCGCCGCTCGGGATCATCGAGTGCCAGCTCGTCGAGCCGTGGGCGACCGGGGCAGGGGGTATCGAGCAGGTCGGGTGCCTGCAGCAGCCAGGCCAGGTCGCGGACCACCGGATGGCGCAGCCGCGCGTCGATCTCGAGTTCCCGCGGATGAGGCATCGGCGTCTCTCCTGGGTGTGGGACGGTGGGCGTGGCGGCGGGCACCCGCCGGCGGGCCCAGGGCTATATTGCGGATCGCTGAAACATGACTCGGGCTGAGCCGACGGCAGGCTTGCGAGGAGGCGCTGTAGACCCTTCCCTGGGCGCTACCGGTGCCATCTGACCGCCATGGATGGCGGGAATGCCGAAATTGAAGGGAACTCTTTTCGGCCCTGGCATCGGACCTCCTCTCCAGCCTGCCTCCGGCGCCCTCGTCAACGCCAACGGAGATTGCCCCGGCGCGGGCCGGCGGCGTTTGCCCGGACCCGGCCCTGCCCGCATAATGACCCGCTCGACGTGGCTGGGGAACATGCATGCAACCCTTCAAGAACATCGGTCTCATCGGCCGCCTGGGAAGCGCCAAGGTGGTCGAGACGCTGCGGCGCCTGATCCGTTTCCTGAGTGCCCGGGGGCATCATGTCATCATCGAGGATCGTACCGCCACCGTGCTGCTGGATCACGGCCAGCAGGAGTCGAGCCGGCGCCTGCTGGGCGATATCTGCGACCTGGTGATCGTGGTTGGCGGCGACGGCAGCCTGCTGGGTGCCGGGCGTGCCATGTGCCTGAGCGGCACGCCGGTGCTGGGTGTCAACCGCGGCCGGCTGGGCTTTCTGACCGATATCTCCCCCGACGAGGTCGAGGACAAGGTCGGCGCGGTGCTGGACGGGCATTACGACAGCGAGCAGCGCTTCCTGCTGGATGCCGAGGTGTTCCGCAACGGCTCGCTGGTCGGTACCGCCGACGGCCTCAACGATGTCGTCGTGCATCCCGGCAAGGCGGCGCGCATGATCGAGTTCGAACTGTTCGTCGACGGCCAGTTCGTCTACAGCCAGCGTTCCGACGGGCTGATCATCGCCACGCCGACCGGTTCCACCGCCTATGCGCTCTCGGGCGGCGGGCCGATCGTCCACCCGGGGCTCGAGGCCATCACCCTGGTGCCGATGTTTCCCCACACCCTGTCGAGCCGGCCGATCGTGGTCGACGCCGCCAGCGAGATCACCCTGCATATCGGCGAGACTAACGAGGCCTATCCGCACGTCAGCTGCGACGGTCAGACCCAGGTCGTGTCCAAGCCCGGCGACATCCTCTATGTGCGCCGCAAGCCCCAGCGGCTCACGCTGATCCATCCGCGGGGACATAATTACTACGAGATCTGTCGCAGCAAGCTCGGCTGGAGCAGCCGGCTGGGGGAATGAGATGAGCATGAGCGGCGGTATCGAAGGCTATGACCTGATCGGCGATGTGCACGGCTGCGGCGCCACCCTGGGGGCCCTGCTCGAGAAGCTGGGCTATCACCGCCAGGATGGCGTCTATCGCCATCCGCGGCGCAAGGCGGTGTTCCTGGGCGACCTGATCGACCGGGGGCCGCGCATCCGTCTGGCCGTGTCGATCGCCCGCAACATGGTCGAGGCCGGCGAGGCCCACATCGTGATGGGCAACCACGAGTTCAACGCCCTGGCCTACAACCGGCGCTGTCCGGCCGAGGCCGGCTGCCAGTGGCTGCGCGAACACACGCCGCGCCACAACCGGATCATCCGCGAGACGCTCGAGCAGTACCGCGATCATCCCGACGAGTGGGAAGACGTGCTGGCGTGGTTCATGGACATTCCGCTGCTGCTCGAGCTCGACGGCATGCGCGTGGTGCACGCCTGCTGGGACGCGCCGCTGATCGAGCGCTTCCTGGCGGCCTACCCGAGTGCCCGGATCGACGAGGCGTTCCTGGATGCCTCCGCCGATCCCGACAGTTTCGCCTTCCGGGTGCTCGAGCGGCTGACCCGCGGCACGCACCTGCGCCTGCCCGAAGGCATCGAGATCCAGTCCGGCGACGGCTTCACGCGGCGCACCTTCCGCGCCCACTTCTGGGCCCGCCATCCGCGCACCTACGGCGATGTGGTCTTCCAGCCCGACAACCTGCCGGGAGATCTCGAATCGCGCCCGCTGTCGGCGAGCGAGCGCCAGCGCCTGACCTACTACGGCCCGGAGCAGCCGCCGCTGTTCCTGGGGCACTACTGGTGCGAGGGCGTGCCGGCGCTGCCGGCGCCCAACATCGCCTGCCTGGACTATAGCGCGGTCAAGTACGGGCGGCTGGTGGCCTATCGCTGGGACGGCGAGGCCCGGCTGGACGCCGACAAGTTCGTCTGGCTGCGGGTGCCGCGGGATGAGCGTTCGCGGCCGCGACCCTGGGAAATCGACCTGGATTGAAGGTTTTACAATTAATTACACAATTTTTTGCGCCGTCATGAAACTTCTCGCCGCAGCGCCCGTCAGAGTCAGTGTTCCCTTGAATGATCCCTTGCTCATTGTCCGGCGGCCCCCTCCGCCGGACTTTTCTTTTTGTCGTCCTGTCGCCGCGGTTGTCCTGCTTTCCATCGTCTGAGGGTTCGTCATGCACAAGGTGCTGATCATTCCGCACGATATCGATACTCGCACCCTGCGCCAGGCGCTGTGGGCGCGGCGCATCGGTCATCGCATCAGCCACGAGGAAGAAGGGCAGGTCCTGTGGCTGGCCGACCCCCGCCAGCACGAGGCGCTGATGCGTCTCGTCGAGCGCTGGAAGCGCGGAGATACCCTCGCCGTCGCCCCCGACGAGCCGCGTGCCGGCACGAACTGGCGCCAGGGCGTGCTGGCGGAAGCACCGGCGGCGGCGGGGCTGGTCGTGCTGTGTGTAGCGGTGTTCGGCCTGATGGCACTGTTCGGCGACCGGCTCCTGGCGGCGTTGACGATCGTGCCCGTCACCCTGGTCGGCAACGGCGTGCAGGTCGGCGCCCTGGGCGAGACGCTGGCGTCCGGCCAGCTGTGGCGATTGCTGACACCGGCCCTGATGCATTTCGGCTGGATGCACCTGATCTTCAACATGCTGTGGCTGTGGTATTTCGGCCGTCAGATCGAGAGTCTGCACGGCTCGCGGCGCTTCGTCTGGGTGGTGCTGGCCAGCGCGCTGGGCTCGAACCTGGCGCAGTACGCCACCGGCACCGTGCTGTTCGGCGGCATGTCGGGCGTCGATTACGCGCTGCTGGGCTATGTCTGGCTGATGGCGCGGCGGCGGCCGCACAGCGGCTTTTTCGTGCCGACCATGCTGGTGGTGTTCATGATCGGCTGGATGGTCTTCACCATGACCGATTTCGCCGCCCCGGTAGGCTTCGGCAACGTCGCCAACGAAGCCCACCTGGGCGGGCTGCTGATCGGGCTGGGTATCGGCCTGTGGGCCAGCCGAACGCCGGCCCGGACGGCCTGAGCAGACGTTCGCCGGCGCGGCGTGAGACAATGGAGTTCGGATTTACCGGAGTTGACGACGATGAGTGACATGACCTTCGCGCGCATGATCGAGCAGATGACGCCCGAGATCTATCAGAGCCTCAAGCAGGCCGTGGCGCTGCGCAAATGGCCCGACGGGCGCCTTCTCACCCCCGAGCAGACCGAATTGTGCCTGGAGGCCGTCATGCGCTACGAGATCGAGCACAACGTGCCCGAGAACGAGCGGGTCGGCTATCTCGAGGGCTCCTGCTCCAGCCAGTCCAGCGCCGGCGGCGAGGACAGCATCAAGTGGATGAACTGATCACCCGCCAGGGCTGCCTGCGCAAGATGGCGATCGAGCCCGGCGACGACGGCGAGCCGGCGCGCTACACCCTGCGCGCCGGTGAGCTGCGTCTGGACCTCAATGCGCGGCTGGGGCAGTGGCTCACCCTGACCCATACCGGTGCCATCGCCTGCACCCACTGCGGGCGTGCCACCCGCAAGAGTTTCGGTCAGGGCTACTGCTACCCCTGCTTCAAGCGGCTGGCGCAGTGCGACACCTGCATCGTCAAGCCCGAGACCTGCCACTATTTCGCCGGCACCTGCCGCGAGCCCGAATGGGGCGAGCGCCACTGTTTCCGGCCGCATGTGGTCTACCTGGCCAACTCCTCGGGGCTCAAGGTCGGCATTACCCGCCGGACCCAAGTGCCCACCCGCTGGCTGGATCAGGGAGCGATCCAGGCGCTGCCGATCCTCGAAGTCGATACGCGTCAGCAGTCGGGCTTCGTCGAGACGCTGTTCAAGCGCGAGGTGGCGGACCGCACCAACTGGCGGGCGATGCTCAAGGGCGACGTGGCGCCGCTCGATCTGGTCGCCGAGCGCGACCGACTGCTCGAGGGGCTGGCCGAGGGTCTGGACGAACTGCGCGGACGCTTCGGCGCGGACGCCATCCGCACCCTCGACGAGGCCCCGGTGGCGCTCGACTATCCGGTACTCGAATCGCCCACCAAGGTGGTCTCGCTCAACTTCGACAAGACGCCGACCGTCGGCGGCATCCTGATGGGGTTGAAGGGCCAGTACCTGATGTTCGACACCGGGGTGATCAACCTGCGCAAGTTCACCGGCTATGAAGTCGTGGTGGACTGATGTCGTCCCGACGGCGGCCCATTACCCCGGCCGCCGTCGGTTGGCCTCCATGCGCTCGAGGAACACTGCCATCACGGTGTCGTAGAGGCGCGGGCCGAGCACCACGTCCTCGACGCCGGCGTCGAGGTTGGGGTTGTCGTTGACCTCGATCACCACCACCCGTTCGCCGACCTGCTTGAGATCCACCCCGTAAAGGCCGTCGCCGATCAGCCGGGTGGCCTTGAGCGCGGCGCGAATCACCGGCCTGGGCACGTCCTCGGGAACGTGGGTGGTGAAGCCGCCACTGCGCGTCTTGCCGCGCGAATGGTCGTAGATCTGCCAGTGGCCGCGGGCCATGTAGTAGCGGCTGGCGAACAGCACCTTGCCGTCGAGCACGCCGATCCGCCAGTCGAAGTCGGTGGGCAGCCACTCCTGGAGCAGCAGCAGGGCGGAGGAGGCGAACAGTCGCTCGGCTTCCTGAACGAGCTGCTCGCTGGAGGTGATCTTGACCACCCCGCGTGAGAAGGCGCCGTCGGGAACCTTCAAGACCATCGGGAACTGCAGCCCGGCGGTCTTCTGTGCCAGGCGCGGCAGGTCGTCACGATACAGCAGCAGCCCGTCGGGGGCGGGCACGCCCCTGGCGCGCAGCAACTCGTGCAGATAGACCTTGTTGGTGCAGCGCAGGATCGAGCGCGGATCGTCGATTACTACCAGCCCCTCGTGCTCGGCACGCCGCGCCATGCGGTAGGTGTGGTGGTCGAGGCTGGTCGTCTCGCGGATGAACAGGGCGTCGAACTCGGCGAGCCGCCCCTCGTCGCGCTTGGTGATCAGTGACACGTCGATGCCCAGCCGGCGGCCGGCACGAATGAACTGCTTGAGCGCGCTCTTGTTGCTGGGCGGCAGCGTTTCCTTGGGATCGACGAGGATCGCCAGGTCGTAGCGGTAGCGCCGGCGCGCCTTGGGCGTGCGCCAGACCTTGCGCGAGTGCCGGTTCAGGGCCTGGGCGAACAGGTCCTGTTCCGCGCCGCGCAGGGCGGTGAGCGCCAGCGGCTTGAGTCGGGTCAGCCGCCACAGCCCCTGACGGCGCTGGAAGCGTGCCTCGAGCAACGGGCAGGGCAGGCGTTCGAAGAGTCGGCGGGCCAGCCTGCCAAGGCCATCCTCCAGGCACTCGCCGAACATCACCCGCAGCGTGAAGGCCTCGCCGGGGAGCGCGCCGTGCCGGGCCAGCCGGTCCATCAAGGGAGCCAGTGATTCCAGCTGGAGGTCGACCAGCGCCTTGCGGGACAGCTGATTGAGCGTCTCGACCGTAGGCAGTACTCGCTGCCCTCGAGCCTGGGCGAGCAGCGAGACATAGTAGCCGGTCTCTAGGTAGTCCAGGCCGCTGCACAGGTTGATGACGTGGGTGACGCCATCGAGGGCATCATCCTCGCGCGCGAGGTAATCGGCAGCGGTGATCAGATCTTCCGAGGGGTAGTAGGGCTGCCAGTCGGAAAGGCGGTCGACGACGATGCGCAAGGGAGCCATGGGTGCATTTCCTGCGTGCAAGGGGGAGCCGGACGGGGCAAAATTGCCGCTAGCATGCGCTTGACCGGCACTCGCTACAAGCCGGGTCGATGGTGAAATAATTTCATGCAACCAGGCAATGACAGGGCGCTTTTCAGCATCCGACAATGCCGTCGCCGCCAGTTTCGGAATCACCCATGAATTCGCCGCACCCACCGCTGCTTCGCGACGCCCGTCCGGAGGATCTCGAGGCCCTGTGCCGACTCGAGCAGGCCTGCTTCGCCGGGGATCGCTTCTCGCGCCGTCAGCTTTCGCACCTGCTCAAGCGTGCCAACGCCGTGACCCGGGTCGTCGTCGATGCCGACGGCGAGCTGCAGGGCTATGGGACTCTGCTGTTCCGGCGCAACAGTCGCACCGCCCGCCTCTATTCCTTCTGTGTGCATCCCGCGCTGCGTGGCGGCGGCGTGGGGCGTCGGCTGCTCGATGCGCTGGAGGCAGTCGCCGTCGACCGTGGCATGCAGCGCCTGAGCCTGGAAGTCCGTGCCGACAACCGCGTCGCCATGGGCCTGTATCGGCGCATGGGCTACCTGCCGCGCCGCTGGCTGGATGACTACTACGTCGATGGTTGCGCCGCCTGGCAGATGGACAAGCCGCTGGGCGCATCGACGCCGGCCGAGCCAGTGACACCAGCGGCTGCAGCGCCTTCGCCGATCGGCTAGGATGGCGCCGTTCACCTACCGGAGCCCTGTCATGCCCTCTTTCGATATCGTGTCCGAACTCGACAAGCACGAAGTCACCAACGCCGTCGACCAGGCCAACCGCGAACTCACTACCCGCTTCGACTTCCGCGGCGTCGACGCGAGTTTCACCGAGGAAACCGATGCCGTGCTCATGGAGGCCGAGGCCGAGTTCCAGCTGCGCCAGATGCTCGACATCCTGAAGAGCCGTCTGATCGCTCGCGACATCGATGTCGGTTGTCTCGAGGAGGAAGACGCCGAAACCGGCGGCGTGCGGGTGCGCCAGCGCATCGTCCTGCGTCAGGGCATCGACCAGCCGCTGGCCAAGAAGATCGTCAAGACGCTCAAGGACGCCAAGCTCAAGGTGCAGGCGCAGATCCAGGGCGACAAGGTACGGGTCACCGGCAAGAAGCGCGACGATCTGCAGCAGGCCATCGCGCTGCTCAAGGGCGACGAGTCCATCGAACTGCCGCTGCAGTTCAACAACTTTCGTGACTGACGCGCTGGCGCCGTGATGAATCTTGCCTAGTCTGGTGATAGCCGGTTTTCATTTCCCTGCCGAGCAGGGAATTGGTGTCATGAATGGGCGGTCGTCGGGTCCGGTTCCGTCCAGGCGTGCCCCGCTCGGGCCCGGCGATCGCGTCCCGTGCTACGGTCGATGTTCCGGGTGCGACGATGCGATCCATCCGTCGGCGAGAGAAATCCGGTAGGCTAGGAGCGTCGCGTTCGGGAGAAAGCCCCATGCCCAACCTCAAGCACGCCATCTACGCAAGCCTGGCCGCCGTCAGCTTCGCCCTCGGCGTGATAGGTCTGTTTCTGCCCGTCATGCCGACCACCGGCTTCATGCTGCTGGCGGTGTGGCTGGCTTCGCGGGGGTCACCGCGTTTCGCCAACTGGATTCGCCGCCACCCGCGCTTCGGGCCACCGATTCTCGCCTGGGAGGACGAGCGCGCCATCCCGCGCCACGCCAAGTGGATGGCCGCGACCATGCTGGTCGTCTCGTCGCTGGTGATCGGCTTCACCGTGGGATCGCTGGCAGTCAGGCTGGGGCTGATCGTCGGTCTGTTCGCGCTCGGCTTGTGGATCATCACCCGTCCCGAGCCGCGAGGCGCCTGCCCGTTTGCCGCTGCCGCCGATGCGGCGGCGCAACGGCGGCTGGACGAGGCGAGTCGTGTGTCGTCCCGCTCGGGGCGCTGACTGCCGGGGCTTCCCGGCTGACTTTGAGACTCCTGCCTTGCTCGCCGTACAATGCCGGTAACCTTGTACAGGAGTACTCGTTCCATGTCCGATACGCGCGTTTCCGAAGAAGCGGAGATCAAGCCCGTCGACGCTGCCCCGCAGCCGGTCTACCTGAAGGATTACCAGCCGCCGGCCTTTCGCGTCACGCATGTCGATCTCAAGTTCGACCTCGTACCCGCGGCGACGCGGGTCAGTGCCGTGCTGCACCTCGAACGTCACCCGGACAGTGCGCCGGGCCGGCCGCTGGTGCTGGATGGCGAGAAGCTCACCCTCAAGCGCATCGCCATCGACGGTCAGGAGCTCGACGATGGCGAGTACCGCCTCGACGATGCCTCGCTGACCATTCCTGACGCCCCGGACCGACTGCGTCTGGAGACTGAGGTCGAGATCGATCCGGCCAGCAACACCGCGCTGGAAGGGCTGTACCTGTCCAACGGCATGTTCTGCACTCAGTGCGAGGCCCAGGGTTTCCGCCGCATCACCTTCTATCCCGATCGTCCGGACGTGATGGCGACCTTCTCGACCACGGTGATCGGCGACAGCGCCTCGCTGCCGGTGCTGCTCTCCAACGGCAACCCGGTCGAGCGCGGCGAACTGCCCAATGGCCGGCACTTCGTCACCTGGGAAGATCCGCACCCCAAGCCCAGCTACCTGTTCGCGCTGGTGGCCGGCAAGCTCGAGAAGGTCGAAGATCACTTCACCACCCGCAGTGGTCGCGAGGTCACCCTGCAGCTGTGGGTCGAGCCGGCCAACCTGGAGAAGACCGACCACGCCATGCGTTCGCTCAAGGCGGCCATGGAGTGGGACGAGACGACCTACGGCCGCGAGTACGACCTCGACCTGTTCATGATCGTCGCCGTCGACGACTTCAACATGGGCGCGATGGAGAACAAGGGCCTCAACATCTTCAACTCGGCGGCGGTGCTGACTCATCCGCAGACCGCCACCGATGCGGCCTTCCAGCGTGTCGAGGGGGTGGTCGCCCACGAGTACTTCCACAACTGGTCGGGCAACCGCGTGACCTGCCGCGACTGGTTCCAGCTCTCGCTCAAGGAGGGCTTCACGGTCTTCCGCGACCAGAGCTTCTCCGCCGACATGAACTCGGCGCCGGTCAAGCGCATCGAGGACGTGTCCTTCCTGCGCACCGCCCAGTTCGCCGAGGACGCCGGCCCGACCGCACATCCGGTGCAGCCCGATCATTACATCGAGATCTCCAACTTCTACACCCTGACCATCTACGAGAAGGGCTCGGAGATCGTGCGCATGCTGCGCAACCTGCTGGGCTGGGAGACCTTCCGCCAGGGCAGCGACCGGTACTTCGAGCGCTTCGACGGCCAGGCGGTGACCATCGAGGATTTCGCCGGCTGCATGGCCGAAGTGTCCGGGCTAGACCTCGACCAGTTCATGCGCTGGTACTCCCAGGCCGGCACGCCGGAGATCGATGCCCACGGCGAGTACGACTACGCCAGGGCCGAATATCATCTGACGCTGCGCCAGCGCACGCCGGCCACGCCGGGCCAGCCCGACAAGCTGCCGCTGCACATCCCGGTGCGAGTGGGGCTGGTGGGTACCAAGTCCGGCGAGGATCTGACCCTGACCCTCGCTGGTGCCGACGGCAAGGAGAAGCTGGGCAAGGAGGGGGTGCTGCACCTGCGCGAGGACGAGCAGACCTTCATCTTCACCGACGTTGCCGAAGCCCCGGTGCCGTCGCTGCTGCGAGGTTTCTCGGCGCCGGTCAAGATGCGCTTCCCCTACGGCCGCGAGGATCTGGCATTCCTGCTCACGCACGATTCCGACGGTTTCAACCGCTGGGATGCCGGGCAGCGGCTGGCCATGCTGGCCCTGGACGATCTGATCGCCGCGCACCGCAACGGTGTCGAGAAGGTCATGGATGCGCGGGTGGTCGAGGCGTTCCGCGGGCTGCTCAACGAGCCGGCCGACGACAAGGCGGTGCTCGCCGAGATGCTCACGCTGCCGTCCGAGGCGTATATCGCCGAGCAGCAGCCGGTGGTCGACGTGGATGCCATCCACGCGGCGCGCGAGTTCGTGCGTCAGTCGCTGGCCACGGCGCTGCGCGATGACTTCATGGCGCTCTACCGGGCCAATCGCTCCGAAGCACCCTACGCGCCTTCCGCCGAGCAGATCGCCGGGCGTCGCCTGAAGAACGTCGCCCTGGCGTACCTGATCAGCATCGAGGACGAGGAAGCCATTGAGCTGGCCCGCCAGCAGTTCGAGGCCGACCACAACATGACCGATGTGCGCGCGGCGCTGACCCTGCTGGTCCACAGTTCGCGCAACGAGGTTGCCGACCCGCTTCTCAGGGCCTTCGGTGAGAAGTGGGCGCACGATCCGCTGGTGATGGATCAGTGGTTCAGCCTCCAGGTCACGCGGCCGCAGGCGGATGCGCTCGACCGGGTCAAGTACCTGATGGAGCATCCGGCATTCTCGCTCAAGAACCCCAACCGGGTGCGCGCGCTGATCGGCGCCTTCGCGGGCCAGAACCGGGTCAACTTCCATCGCCTCGACGGCGAAGGCTACAAGCTGCTCGCCGACGTGGTGATCGCGCTCAACACGCTCAACCCGGAGATCGCTGCGCGGATCATCACCCCGCTGACCCGCTGGCGGCGTTACGACGAGACACGCCAGGTGTTGATGAAGGCGGAGCTCGAGCGTATTCGCGCCGAGGAGCTCTCGCCCAATGTCTACGAGGTGGTGGAGAAAGCGTTGGCCGAGTGAGGCACTCGCGGCCTGTGCGAACGCAAACGGGGCGCCCCTTGGGGCGCCCCGTTTGTCGTTGGCAGGCAGATAACGCGTTTCAGGGCGCGATCTGCTCGCTGGCGTTGCTGAAGCCCATCAGCGAGATGGACAGGTCCATGCGCTGGCCGCGCGGGTCGATCAGGCTCAATGTGGCCTGGCTGCCCTGACGCAACTGCTGCATCAGTTCCGGCTTGACGGGAATATCCGCACGGCAGCCGTCCGGTACGCAGACCTGGTAGGGGAACTTGACCGGCTTGCCGCCGTCCACGGCCAGCTGCAGCCCCGGAGCCAGACGTACACCCAGCGGCAGCAGGAAGACCATGGCCGGCCCATCGACCTGGGGCGGATAGGTCACCACCACGCGCAGCACCGGCCGATCGTCGTCCGGGGCGTTGACCAGCTGGGTCATGGAGCAGCGGCCCTGACTGGTATCCGTCGGGCAGCGTACCTGCCAGTCCTGGACGGTGCGGGTCTGGACGTTGTTCGCGTTGCCGTTCGTGGTCTGCTGGGCGAAGGCGGTGGCGGTCATGGCCATCAGCAGCATGCCGATGGCGATCAGGCGTTTGGCGCAGTCCTGCATGGCGGGCTCTCCGTTTCGTGTGAGTGGAAGAGGGTCAGTTCAACACGAGGGCGGGGCGTCTGGCGAGTCGTCCGGCAAAACACGCGTCAGGCGATCAGCCAGCTCAGTATGGCCAGCCCGAGCAGGGTCCAGATCAGGGCACCGATCACGGCGCCGCGCAGAAAGCCGCGCAGCCCCTTGTACAGCATCAGCAGGCCGATGATCAGCATCAGCATGGCGAACAGCGAGTCGCTGATGCCCAGTGAGGCGGTCAGCCCGTCGACGAAATCCCGTGCCGCCGCGAAGGCGCCGCCGAACAGGTGATTCAGAAAGTCGATGAGCTCGCGCAGGGCGTCACCCAGTCGCTCGCCCAGCCAGTTGAAAAAGCCGTTGTCTTGCATGAGGGGAGATTCCCGGATACGTCAGGCGATGTCGGATTGCTGGGCGTGCCGCCAGGCCAGCATGAGCGCCGATGGATTTCATGGCCATCATCGATGGTGGGTGCAGCGGCCATGGTAAGCCCTGCGGGTCTGTCCCGCGAGCCGCTGAACGAGGTTTGTGATGGCGGCTTTCACGAAGCCGGCGCCTTTGTAGGAGTTTCGTATCCTCGCCCAAGATTGGCGTGGTTCGGCCGATATCCCGGGTGCTAGCGTCACCATTCACCCCCTGATAAGCGAGGTATGCGCATGGATTCCATCAGTGCGATGAGCGGCATGGCCTCGGCATTGCAGCAGTACAATGCCGGCCAGCAGAACCAGATGAGCCTGCTCAAGGAGTCGCTGGACACGCAGTCCTCTCACGTCTCCCAGCTCATGGAGTCGGTATCTCCGCAGCAGGGCGACAACAAGCTGGCGACCTCCGGCAGCGTCGGTACGCAGATCAATACCTACGCCTGAGTCAGTGGTCGAAACGCCAGACGCCGCGGTGATCCCGCGGCGTCTGTCGTTCTTGCCGACGTGACGGGGTCACTCGGGCCGGTAGAACACGAAGTCGCCGGAGGTCAGGGTGCGCTCGAAGCGGCTGGCCCAGCGTGGCGAGATGCCCCGGTGATGAAAGTAGAGCGCCCCATGTGTGACGTCCCGTGTCTGGCCGTTGAGGGCGCGGCGGGCGACTTCCTTGGCATGTCGATAGGCATCACTCTCGCCGGCGTCGTCGGCGCGTCCATCACACCACCAGGAAAACTGGCAACGGCCCTGCTCGGAGCCCTGGAGTACCACGCCGCAGACGGTGCCGGGGAAGCGCGCATCGGCGAGCCGGTTCAGTACCACGCTGGCCACGGCGCCCATTTCCCGGGCCGAGGTGCCGCGGGCTTCCCAGTAGAGGGTGCGGGCCAGACAGGTGAGCGGGTCATCGAGCGGTGCGGCGCCTTGCGGATCGACGGCCTGGGCGCCGCTCGGCGTGATGCGCGCGGTGTCGGGCGACGGTGCATCGCCGGACTCGGCGGCGATCTGCTCGAGTATCCTCGCCTTGTGCTCGGCCTTGCCGGCCAGCGTGGTGTCCGCCCGGGCCGGCGGCGCGGTCAGGCCGGCCAGACCGAGAAACGTTGCACAACCCAGAACGGCGAGACGTTTGCCGTGATGGTCCTTCATGACGACTCCCCCCGAAACGGCGCCACCCATGAGGCTGCGCGCGTGATCGCTACGCCGCCCCGTTCAGGCAGGGGCGGATGAATGGGTCGAGTGTAGCGCGGTCGGGGTGACGACGGTTAGCGGGACTCGGCGCGGGGATGCTCCGGCAGCCCCAGTGCCAGGGGAACCGTGACGACGCCGCCTGCAAGCGCCACCCACAGGGGCGCCGTCGCGCCCCATTCGGCAGCGACCGGCCCCAGGGCCATGACACCCAGTGCCGCCAGTCCGTTGGACAGCCCGAGCGCCATGCCCGAGCCCAGGGAACGATTCTCCGGCAGGATGTCCTGGGCAATCAGGATGCTCAGCGGCAGCGTCGAGAACAGGCAGATGCCGAGCACGCCCAGGGCGATCCACAGCCACAGACCGTCGGCCAGCAGGAAGGCAGCCAGCATCACCACGGAGACGGCCATCGCCGCGAGCATCAGCGGGCGGCGTCCCACGCGATCCGAGAGATGGCCGCCGCCGACGTTACCGATCACGCCGATGACCAGCATCACGGTAATGAAGCTGGCACCGGTGGTCAGCGAGCCGCCGGCCTGTGTCCACATCAGCGGCACGAAGGTCACCACCGAGAAGATCATCAGCGAGCGCAGGGTCGAGAAGGCCACCAGGCGGGTCAGCGGACCGGTGTGGCGTCGCCACTGGATCGGGGCCGCGTCGCTGTCGCGGGGCGGCAGGCTGGGCGCCCACTGCAGCAGAAACGGCAGAGTCAGCAGCGCGGGCAGGGCGAGCACCCACAGGTATTCCAGCCCCCACTGGACGACGACCCAGCTGGCGATGGCCGGCCACACGCCGCGTCCCACCTCGCCGCCGACCAGGAAGATCGACATTGCCGTGCCGGGCTTGTCGCCGCCCAGCCGGCGCACGCCCGCCAGGGCCTGCGGGTGGAAGAAGGAGTTGGAGACGCCGATCAGCACGAGCACACCCAGCAGCGCCCAGACATCGGAGGTGAAGCCGACCAGCGCGCCGCCCAGCGACGAACCGGCGAGCCCCAGGGCGACCATCACCCGGCCGCCCACCCGATCGGCGAGCAGCCCCACCAGCGGCTGCAGGGCCTGGCCCATCAACAGGGCCGCCATGATCGTGCCGGCCAGTGCCACCGACAGGTTGAGAGATACCAGGATCGCCGGCAGCACGCCCGGCAGGTAGTTGGCGGCGCCGTCGTTGAGAAAGTGCGCCCAGCTCATGCCGGTCAGACGGCCGGGTTGGGTGCGGGGTGTGGCGGCGGTGGTAGCCTCCATGGAACCTCCGTTCAGTGATCAGAACACAAGGGAGGACTCAGGCTGAGTCGCTCCGCCAGGAGCTATTGTAAGCCGACTAAAGGGTGGGGTGCCCGGTTGTATCGAGGCGCTTCTCCATGACCAGCCCTGCCGGGGTTTCCGCTGTCACCCGAAAGCCCAGACGGCGATAGAGCCGGAGCGCCGGGTTGTGTTTCAGCACATTCAGGCGCAGTGGCTTGTGCCCGTGTTCACCGGCCAGCGCCTCCGCATGGCGGATCAGCCAGGTGCCGACACCCTGCCCACGAAAGGCGGTGCTCACCTGCAGTTCGCGCACATGGAGGTGGTCGTCGGCGTGAAGGAGCGACAGGAAGGCCACCAGGGCCGCTGACGACACCAGGCAGGCATTGTCCGCTTCCTGAAAGCGTCGGCGGAACTGCTCGCTGTTCCAGCTCAGCCCCTGGTCAGTCAGGTAGGGGCGCATGTTGTCGTGGACCAACTGCTCCACGTCCGGCAGATCGGCGGGGGTCGCCGGTCTCAGGGTCAGCCGAGTCCGGCCGAGATGCAGCGAGGCATGACCGTTGGCGTTGCCGATCCCGGTCAGCCATTGCCGGGAACCATGGAGCATGGGCGGTACGCGATGTCAGAGCACGGGGGCGTCGAAGTCGATCGGCTCGTCGGTATAGACGCAGACGTTGGCGTCCTCGATGTCGCCGTCCTCGGCCTCCAGATGCGTGGAGAAGAAGTGGCGGATCTCCGCGCGCTGGCAGTGGGCTTCGAACGCCGCACGATCGGCCCAGACTTCGTGGAAGACGATCGGATAGCTCGTGCCCCGGGCGAAGGGATTGTCGACGTGGCGGGTCACGGTATAGCGCAGGCAGCCGTCCTCGCGGTGGGCGTTGGGCTCCAGTGCCTGCAGGGCACGAAAGACGGCATCCTCCCGGCCGGGCCTGGGCTTGAAGCTGGCGATGCAATAGACCTTCGAGGACATGGTGCTCTCCCTGTGCGGATACCCGGCGAATCGGGTGTCGATGGATGAGTCGCCGACGATAGCATCTTCCGCCGGCGAGGGGCATGGCGCGGTGGCCTCAGTCCGGCGCCGGCAGCACCGTGTCGTCGATCACCCGGCGCAGCACGAAACTGGAGTGTGCACCGCTGACGCCCTCGATGCGGGTAATGCAGTTGAGCAGCAGGTTCTGATAGTCGTCCATGTCACGCACCACCACCTTGAGCTGATAATCGGCCTCCTGGCCCGTGATCAGCAGACATTCCTGCACCTGGGGCAGGGCGGCGACCTGGGCCTCGAAGTTGGCGAAGCGCTCCGGCGTGTGCCGGTCCATGGAGATGTGCAACAGTGCCGTCAGGCTATAGCCCAGCCGACGGCTGTCGACCCGGGCCCGGTAGCCGACGATCAGTCCGCTTTCCTCGAGGGCGCGGACGCGGCGCAGGCAGGGCGAGGGCGAAAGCCCGATGCGGTCGGCGAGTTCCTGATTGCTGATGCGCCCTTCACGCTGCAGGATCTCGAGGATGTGTCGATCGTAGCGATCCAGGGCCAATGGTGCGGGCTGTTTCGTCATGTCGGGAATTTTCTGCCGAAATTTCTTTTCGAATTGGCATTTTATGCCGATTTCATTGCGAAGCGGCAACGCATTCGCAATCCATTGCCTCGCGTCTGGGCATATGCTGTTCCTGTCGCCACAAGCGATGTCCGGCTCACCGTCCGGAAGTTTCGAAAACGGGCCGCACGCCTCACAAGGGCCGGCCCCGTTCCCCGGAGCGTCGATCCGACCGCGGGAACCGAGCCGCGGCGCCGATGCCGCCTTCTCCCATGCATTCACGATCGGCAGGATACCCCCATGGCTTCGTTCGACCATCGCAAGTACACGCCGGCCAAGCCGGTCCCGCTCGACCAGCGTCAATGGCCGTCGCGCACCCTGACCCGCGCCCCGATCTGGGCCAGCGTCGACCTGCGCGACGGCAACCAGGCGCTGCTGGAGCCGATGAGCGTCGAGCAGAAGAAGCGCCTGTGGGCCCTGCTGGTCAAGGTCGGCCTCAAGGAGATCGAGGTCGGCTTTCCCGCCGCCAGCCAGCCGGACTACGACTTCGTGCGCTGGCTGATCGAGACGGACCAGATTCCCGAGGATGTCACCATCCAGGTGCTGGTACAGGCCCGCGAGCCGCTGATCGCCCGGACCTTCGAGGCCCTGGAGGGCGTGAAGCAGGCGCTCGTGCACGTCTACAACTCCACCTCCACGGTGCAGCGCGAGCGCGTCTTCGAGCAGGACCAGGCCGGCGTGACCGCGATCGCCGTGCAGGGCGCGCGCTGGGTGCAGGAGTACGCCGCGCGCTACCCGCAGACCGAGTGGCGTTTCCAGTACTCGCCGGAAAGCTTCACCAGCACCGAGCTCGACTATGCGGTGGCGATCTGCGAGGCGGTGATGGACGTCTGGCAGCCGACCCCCGAGCGCCCCTGCATCCTCAACCTGCCGGCGACCGTCGAGGTGGGGCCGGTCAACCATTTCGCCGACATGATCGAGTACTTCGTCACCCACCTGAAGAACCGTGACAGCGCGATCATCTCGCTGCATACCCACAATGATCGCGGCGGGGCCGCCGCGGCGGCCGAGCTGGGCCTGCTGGCCGGCGCCGACCGGGTCGAGGGCACCCTGCTCGGCAACGGCGAGCGCACCGGCAACATGGACATCGTCACCCTGGGCATGAACCTCTACAGCCAGGGCATCGATCCCCGGCTCGACCTGTCCAACCCCGACGAGATCATCCAGGTCTGCACCGAATGCACCGGCCTGCCGCTGCACCCGCGCCACCCCTGGGTCGGCGAGCTGGTCTACACGGCGTTTTCCGGCAGCCACCAGGACGCGATCCGCAAGTGCCTGCGCAAGCAGGACGACGACGAGCCCTGGCAGGTCGCCTACCTGCCCGTCGACCCGCGGGACCTGGGCCGCGACTATCAGGCGGTGATTCGCGTCAACAGCCAGTCGGGCAAGGGTGGCATGGCCTTCCTGCTCGAGCGCGACTTCGGCATCAGCCTGCCGCGCTGGATGACGCTGGAGCTGGCGCCCCACGTCCAGCGGGCCAGCGAGCAGGTCACCGGCGAACTCTCCAGCGAGCAGATCCGCGACATCCTGATGGGCACCTTCGTCGCGGCACAACCGCTGAGCCTGCAGGGCTACCGGCTGGATCGCGACGGCGCCGAACGGCTCCAGGTGACGCTTGGCGACGGCTCGCGCCGGCTGCAGCTGGAGGGCGAGGGCAATGGCGTCATCTCGGCCTTCATGGCCGCCTGGCAGCGCCACAGCGGGCAGACGGTCAGCGTGGTCGATTACGGCGAGCACGCCCTTGGCGAGGGCAGCGATGCCAGCGCGATCGCCTTCGTCCAGCTGAATGTCGACGGGCAGCGGGTCTGCGGTCTGGCCGAGGACGGCGACACCGTCAGCGCCTCGCTCAAGGCGGTGCTCTCGGCACTCAACCGGGCCGGGGTGACGGTCGCCGACGGCGCCCCCCACGAGACGGCGACCGCCTGACGCTCTCGCCAGCAGTGACGGCCGCCACATCCGGCGGCCGTCGTCGTATTCGGCTGTCGCTGCGGCCAGCCGTCGCTGCGGTCAGCCGTCGCTGCGGTCAGCCGTCGCTGCGAATCTGCGCGTGGCTGATCAGCGCGAAGATGAAGGTGCCGCCCACCACGTTGCCGGCCAGCACCGGCAGGATGAAGGTGAACAGATACTCGCCGAGCGAGGCCTTGCCCGCGAATACCAGGTACATCACCTCGGTGGAGCCGGCGATGATGTGGGTGAAACCGCCGATCGCCACCAGGTAGGTGACGATCAGGATGACCCAGATCTTGGCGGCGCCGGCGGCGGGAATCAGCCAGACCATGGTGGCGATCATCCAGCCGGCGACCACTCCCTTGGCGAACATCTCGTCGAGCCCGTTTTCCAGCACGTGCTGCCCGAGACCCAGGAAGATCCGGTGCGTCTCGCCGTCGAACAGCGGCATGGCGGCGATGGCATAGGCCGAGATCGCGGTGCCCAGCAGGTTGCCGACCAGCACCACGCTCCACAGCCGCAGCAGGCACAGCAGCTTGGTCAGCCCCGGCTGGCTCATCAGCGGCAGCACGGCGGTGACGGTGTTTTCGGTGAACAGTTGCTGGCGGGCGAGGATCACTACCAGAAAACCCACCGTGTAGCCCAGCGAGGCCACGAGATAGGCGATGTCGCTGTCCGGCAGGTGGGCGGCGAGCAGCCCCTTGGCCAGCATGGAAAAGCTCATCGACAGGCCGGCGGCCAGCGCCGACCAGAACAGTGCCGAGGCGGTGCGGGTCAGCTCCTTCTCGCCATCGGCGCGAATGGTTTCGTGAACGGCGGCGGCCTGCGAGGGCAGGTGCCGGTCGTCGAGTTCCCGATCGTCGCCGGGTGGTGTCGTGGATCCTGATGGGGTCACGCGAGCCTCCTTGTCGCGATGAGCGTAACGTCCTGACTCTGGGCGATTGTCCGGCCGGCTGCAAGCCGGTGGTGTGGCCGTTTCGGCTACGCTGGAAGACACTGACGGATCGCAACAGAAGGAAACGGCGATGCAGGACGGTGTGCTGGCCATTCTCGTCAACCTGGGCTCGGCCTGGCTGGCCGGCAGCCTGATCGGGCTGGAGCGCAGCTTTCACGGTCGCCCGGCGGGCTTTCGCACGCATGCCCTGGTCTGCGTGGCCTCGGCGCTGCTGATGCTGGTGACCACTCACCAGTGGCAGTGGCTGGATGCCAGCCTGCCCGAGGCGACCGTGAGGACCGATCCGACCCGCATGGCGCAGGGCATCATGACCGGTATCGGCTTTCTCGGCGCCGGCGTGATCTTCAAGGAGGGCCTCAACGTGCACGGCCTGACCACGGCGGCCTCGATCTGGATGACCTCGGCGCTGGGCATCCTGTTCGGCGTGGGCTTCATGATGCCGGCGGTGCTGGTCACCCTGAGCACGCTGCTGACCCTGTCGCTGTTCCGCTGGATCGAGCAGCGCCTGCCCGCGGAGTATTACGCCGATCATGTCCAGAGCTATCCGATCAGCCGTGTGCCCGACGAGACGGCGGTCCGTCGGCAGATCGGCGAGTTCGGCTGCACCATCCAGACCATGAGCTACCGTCTGAGCGAGCATGGCACGTTGTTTCACTACCACATGGTGTTGCAGACCCACGACAAGCGCAATCTTGAGCGTCTGGCGGCCTATCTGCGCCATTCCGCGGACAACGTGCTCGAATTCCATCTCTCCCCCGCGGGGCAGTGAGCCCTTGAACGGCCCGGTGCGGACGCTACAGTGGTCGCCTGCCGACACCTGGAGCCTGCATGTCCCGAGACGTTCCCGCTGCCTCCGGCGCCGGGCGGCTGGCGCTGCTGATCGCCGCCGTCATGCTGATGCCGCTGGCGATCGACATCTACCTGCCCTCGCTGCCGGTCATGGCCCGCGATCTGGGCCAGCCCTCCTCGGCGCTGCAGGTCACCATCACGCTGCTGCTGTTCAGCGTGGGGCTGGGTCAGATCCTGGTCGGTCCCCTGACCGATCGCTTCGGACGCCGTCCGGCGCTGCTGCTGGGGTCGCTGCTCTACGGGCTGGGCGCCCTGCTGGCCATGAGCGCGACCACGCTGCTGCCGCTCTACTTCTCCCGGGTGCTGCAGGGGCTGGGGGCCTGCGCCGCCACGACGGTGGCCTTCGCCGCGGTGCGCGACCTGTACACGCCGGCCGAGGGCGCCCGGCTCTACAGCTATCTGAATGGCTCGCTGTGCCTGATCCCGGCCCTGGCGCCGGTGGTCGGCGGGGTGCTGGCCGTGCAGCTCGGCTGGCGCAGCAACTTTGCCTTCATGGCCCTGTTCGCGCTTGTGCTGCTGGCGACGGCGTTCGCGACCTTCGGGGAAACCCGCCCACGGGACGCCGAGCTCCCGCGCCCCCTGTACCGGCTCGCGCGCTATCGTCGCGTGCTCGGGGATCGCCGCTTCCTGCGCTATGCCGGCACGGCCGGGGTGTGCATGGCGGCGATCCTGATCTATGTCTCGGCGGCGCCGGTACTGCTGGTCGAGCGCCTGGGGCTGAGCGAGCTGGCCTTCGCCGCCTGCTTCGGCGGCAATGCGCTGGTCAACATTGTCACCTTCTTCCGGGCGCCACGGGTCATCCATCGCCTGGGGCGCCGGCGCACCGTGCGGCTCGGCCTGGGGCTGGTGCTGCTGGCCGGCGGGCTGCAGGGGCTGGCCGCATGGGCCCTGCCGTTGTCGGTGGCGGCGTTCATGGGGCCGGTGGCTGTGCTGTCGGTGGGCTTTTCGCTGACCCTGGGGGCGGCCTCCAGCCTGGCGCTGGAACCGTTCCGTGGCCTGGCGGGCACGGCGGCGGCGCTGCTGGGGGCCCTGCAGCTGGGGGGCGGCGCGGTGCTGGCCAGCCTGATGCTGGCGACGCCGCTGTCCCTTCAGATGGCGCTGGCCGCCATGGCGACGCTGCCGGTGGCCCTGTTGCTGGTGACCGACAGGGCTTCCCGCCCGGCGTGAGCGGCCTGGCACTTGCGAGGGGCGCGCGGAGGGGCGATGGTATAGCGGTCAATGGAATGCACAAGGAACACCACGCATGGTTCAGCCCGAGGCGCCGCAGGCCCGCTTGATCTTGAACGGCAAGTCGGCGCAGATTCCCGATGTCCGCGACGCCGTCCAGGCCATGCGCGACCAGGGGCACTCCCTGGACGTGCGTGTCACCTGGGAGGCCGGCGATGCGCTTCGCCTGGTGCATGAGGCGGCCGAGGCCGGGGTACCGAGACTCGTCGCCGGCGGCGGCGACGGCACCGTCAACGAGGTGGTGGCAGGGCTGATGGCATTGGATGCACCGTGGCGGCCGACGCTGGGTATCCTGCCGCTGGGCAGCGCCAACGACTTCGCCAACGGCCTCGGTCTGCCGCTCGAGCCGGAGCCGGCCTTGTCGCTGGCCCTGACCTCGCGCTGTCACGGGGTCGACGTGGCCCGCCTGGGCGAGGATTGCTTCATCAACATGGCCACCGGCGGGTTCGGGGCGGAGGTCACCACCTCGACCCCGCTGGCACTCAAGCGCCTGCTCGGCGGCGGCGCCTATTCCCTGATGGGCATGCTCAAGGCCTGGCACTATCAACCCTATCGGGGGCGTCTCGAGTGGGCGGGCGAGTCACTGGAGACGCCGCTGTTTCTGCTGGCGATCGGCAATGGCCGGCAGGCCGGGGGCGGGCAATGCCTGGCCCCCGACGCCAAGCTCGACGACGGGCTGCTGGACGTGCTGGTGGTTCGGCATTTCGCCTCGTTGAGCGAGATGCGCCAGTTGCTGCAGGAAATCGAGCAGTTGCCGCGCGATGGCGAGTTCGTGCGCACGATCCGCACGCCCGGCCTGACATTCACCAGTCGCGACGCCTTTCCGCTCAACCTGGATGGCGAACCGCGCCATCTGCGCCGCTTCGAGGTGACGCTCGAACCCCGGGCGGTGAAGCTGGCGATGCCCGACGGCAGCGACCTGCTCGCCGGGTCCGGCTGACATCGCGACAGGCATCCCCGGAACGGAGAGAACCATGGACAGCTTCATGCAGGCGGCGATCGACGAGGCACGCCAGGGGCTGGCGGAAGGGGGCGTTCCCATCGGCTCGGTGCTGGTACACGACGGTCGCATCATCGGCCGCGGTCACAACCGTCGCCAGCAGCGGGGCAGCGTGGTCCTGCACGGCGAGATGGATGCGCTGGAAAATGCCGGGCGCCTGCCCGGCGCCGTCTATCGCCAGTCGGTGCTCTATACCACGCTGTCGCCGTGCCCGATGTGCAGCGGGGCCATCCTGCTCTATGGCATCCCGCGGGTGGTGATCGGTGAAAATCGCACCTTTCTCGGCGACGAAACGCATCTGCGCGAGTGTGGCGTCACGCTCGAGGTGCTCGACGATCCGACCTGCCGGGAACTGATGGCGACCTTCATCGCGCGCCATCCGGAGGTCTGGAACGAGGACGTGGGGCGATGAGCGCCTTGCGCCGCCAGGGGGTGTTTGCTGCAATAGCGCGAACCTGAATCCCGTCAATGCAAGGAGATCGGAATGCCCAAGACGCCCTGGAGAACCCTGGCCGTCACGGTACTGGCGCTGGGCCTGGCGGCCTGTAACGGTGACGACGACGCCTCGCAAGCGTCGGGGCAGCAGGGCGACGCCACGTCCACCACACAGTCGTCGTCCATGCAGTCGGGTGGCGACAGTGCCACGAGCGACGGCGTATCACGCACGGCGCGTGACGATACGGCCGCGGCCTCGGCAACGACGACCCGGGACGCCCGGGACGGCAAGACGCCGTCGACCGGCAGCAACGCCGAGCCATCGGCCAAGCAGTCCGGCGGCGCAGGGGAAACGGCGACTCCCGCCGCGGGCGATGGCAGCGCGGCCGCCGTCGATACCCCGGCCGCTACCGGGACGGATCAAGTCACGGCGACCAGTGGCTGGGACAACACCCAGAACGAGGTCGATCAGGCGCTCAAGGAAACCGAACGGCGCTTCAAGGAAGCCGAGCGCGAGATCAACCAGCAGTTCGAGCAGGCCCAGCACCAGGACGTCAAGTCTCAGCAGGCGCTCGACGTGCCCGATACGGGCACGGACGGTGGCGCCACGAAGGACGGCAGCGGCGACACGCCCTGACGCCGCCCCTCAGCGCGACGGGGCGCTGGCGCGAAACGCCGCCAGTGCCGTCTCGTCCCCCGCCAGGGCCCGGCTCAGGGCCCAGGCCGAGCCCGGCGCCAGGGTCCAGCCCAGCGCCCCTTGCCCGGCGTTCACCCACAGCCCGTCGACCTCGGTCGGCCCCAGCCGCGGGCGGGATCGACCACGCGCACGTCGTGGCCGTCCTCGTGCAGGGCCAGGGCGGTGCTCAGACCGGTGACACCGGCACCGACGACGCTGATGCGCGATGACGCCATGCTCACGGACTCCAACGACGAACGCCCGGTGGGGCCGGGCGTTCGAGGACTTCAGGCGGTGCCTGCTTCACGTCACGACTGTCACTTCACGACGTCGGCGATGGCCTTGGCGACGTAGGGCAGGTTGTCGTTGACCAGGCCGGCGACGTTGGCGCGACCGGAACGCACCATGTAGATGCTGTACTCGTCGCGCAGGCGATCCACCTGCTCGCCCGACAGGCCGGTGTAGGAGAACATGCCGCGCTGCTCGGCGATGAAGGCGAAGCGCTCGTCCAGGCCGTGAGGCTTGAGGGCCTCGACGAAGTCGCGGCGCAGGCCGTTGATGCGGTTGCGCATCTCGGCGACTTCCTCGCGCCACTGGGCGGCCAGTTCGGCGGATTCGAGGATCTCGATCACCACCGAACCACCATGGGCGGGCGGATTGGAGTAGTTCTCGCGGGCGACGATGGCGAACTGCGAGCGGACGTTTTCCATCTGCTCGCTGTCCCTGGCGATGGCGATCAGGCAGCCGGTGCGCTCGCGGTAGATGCCGAAGTTCTTCGAGCAGGAGCTGGTGATCAGCAGCTCGTCGAGGTTCTCGGCGAACAGGCGCACGCCGTAGGCATCCTCGTCGAGGCCGTCGCCGAAGCCCTGGTAGGCGAAGTCGATCAGCGGCAGCAGCCGGCGCGCCTTGACCACCTCGAGGACCTGCTTCCACTGATCCTGGGTCAGGTCGAAGCCGGACGGGTTGTGGCAGCAGGCGTGCAGCAGTACCACGTCGCCCTCGGGGATCTCCTGGAGGGCGGCGAGCATGCCGTCGAAATCCAGGCGATTGTCGGCATCGACGTAGGGATACTTGTGCAGCTCGACGTCGGCGGCATGGAAGATGCCCAAGTGGTTGGGCCAGGTGGGGTCGGAGACCCAGATGCGCTTGCCGGGCAGCTGGGTCTTGATGAAGTCCGCCGCCAGGCGCAGCGCGCCGGTTCCGCCGGGAGACTGGGTGGCGCTGGCCCGGTTGGCGGCCAGTACCGGCGAGTCCTCGCCCAGCACCAGCGACAGGATGGCCTTGCCGTAGCGCGGGTCGCCGTGGGAGCCGATGTAGCTCTTGGTGGTCTCGTTCTTCAGCAGCCGCGCCTCGGCCTCCTTGACGGAACGCAGGATCGGGGTGTTGCCTTGCTCGTCCCGATACACGCCGACCCCCAGGTCGACCTTCTGCGGATTGGAGTCCTTCTTGAAGGCATCGATCAGCCCGAGGATGGCATCCCCGGGGACCCGCTCAATCTGCTCGAACATTGGACTTTGCTACCTCGTCGGTTCTGGCGGCTAGGATGAAGTCGTTCTTGTGCAGACCCTTGATCGCGTGGGACCACCAGGTCACCGTGACCTTGCCCCATTCGGTCAGCAGTGCCGGATGATGACCGGCCTCTTCTGCCACTTCACCGATCTGGTTGGTGAACGCCAGGGCCTGCTTGAAGTTGCGAAACGTGAAGACGCGCTCCAGTTGCATGATGCCATCGCGCTCGAGGATCTGCCAGTCGGGGAGCGACGGCTTGAGCTGCTCGATTTCGCTGTCGGTCACCAGGGGGGCATCCCAGCTGCAGGCTTCACAGGCTTGTTCGGAAAGCTGGCTCATCTTCAACTCCGTGGCTTGTTGTCTTCAGGTTAGTGATGGCAGGTGGCGCCTGTCAGGCGCCCGCGGCCTGCCTGGGTTCGAAGGTGGGCGCATACAGCCCCAGCGCCATGGCCTCGTGGACCAGCGCCATGATGTCGCGACCGGCCAGTTCGTGCAGGGTCTCGAGGCCGTCGATGACATAGTAGAGCGGCTGCAGAATGTCGATCCGGTAGGGCGTACGCAGGGCGTCGAGTGGATCGAAAGGATGATGGGCCGGCACGTCGGAGAGCGCGTGAAAGGTCTCCTTGGGCGAGGAGATGATGCCCCCGCCGTAGATGCGTCGGCCCCGGGGCGTGTCGACCAGGCCGAACTCGACGGTCATCCAGTACAGGCGAGCCAGGTAGACACGCTCCTCCTTGCTCGCGGCCAGCCCCAGCTTGCCGTAGGTCTCGGTGAACTCGGCAAACGCCGGATTGGTGAGCATCGGGCAGTGGCCGAAGATCTCATGGAAGATGTCTGGTTCCTGGAGGTAGTCGAGCTCCTCGGGCGTGCGAATGAAGGTGGCCACCGGGAAGCGCCGGCTGGCGAGCAGTTCGAAGAAGGTGTTGAAGGGAATCAGCGCCGGCACCGGCGCGGTGCGCCAGCCGGTTGTCGCCTGCAGCACCCGGTCGACGTCGGCCAGTTGCGGGATGCGGTCCATGGGCAGGGCCAGACGTTCCAGGCCGTCCAGGTACTCCTGGCAGACGCGTCCCTCGATGATGGCCATCTGGCGTTCCATCAGGGTCTGCCAGGTCGCGTTCTCGGTATCGCTGTAGTGGATGATGCCGTCGGCGTCGGGATGATGGGCCTGATATTTTGTCTGCTTTGCCATCGTGGGCTCCCGGTTGCAGGTTGTCATTGTCGGGGAGAATGGCTCTTAGCTTAGGCGGCACGAGGATGCTGCGGCAGGGGGCGACACGTCGTCCCCGGGGCCTCCGGGGTGTGATTTCTGTCAAGAAAACCTGACAAGTGGTGGCTGCACGGGGCGGTCGGAGGGCAAAAACCCGGTCTGCATTGATCGACGGTGAGTCGGGTGTCAGTTTATCGTTACACCTGAGTCACGCCGTCGTGACGCTGTATTCCTCCCATTGTCGCCGTTTTCGAGGTTCCCGGGTCCATGCGCCTCAAGTTCCACTGCCAGAACCGCATCGGCATCCTGCGCGATGTCGTCTCTCCCTTTGCCGACTATGGCCTCAACGTGGCGCGCGGCGAGGTCGGCGGGGACCAGGGCAATGCCATCTACCTGCTGGTGCCGCAACTGCTCAACGCGCAGTTGGCCACGCTCCGGCCGATCCTCGAGTCGCTGCCCGGCGTGTTCAGCGTCAAGCGGGTCAGCCTGATGCCCAGCGAGCGTCGCCACCTGGAGCTGGACGCGCTGCTCTCGTCGCTGTCCGATCCGGTCATGTCGATCGACATGGACGGCCGGATCGTCGCCGCCAACCGTGCCGCCGGTCAGATGCTGGGCGTGAGGGTCGACGAGGTGCCCGGACTGTCGCTCGATCGCTACCTGCACGACCTGGACCTGCCCGAGCTCATCCGACGCAACAACGCGCGGGTCAATGGCCTGCGGCTCAAGCTCAAGGACGAGGTCTATCTGGCCGACATCGCGCCGCTGCACACCGAGAGCGACGACGTGGCCTCGCTGGCCGGGGCGGTGGTGACCCTGCACCGCGCCGATCGGGTCGGCGAGCGCATCTATCATGTCCAGCGCCAGGAGCTGCGCGGCTTCGAGGCGATCTTCCAGGCCAGCCCACGGCTGGCGGCCGTGGTGCGCGAGGCGCGACGCATGGCGCCGCTGGATGCGCCGCTGCTGATCGAGGGCGAGACCGGCACCGGCAAGGAACTGCTGGCCCGGGCCTGCCACCTGGCCAGCCCGCGCGGCCAGGCGCCCTTCATGGCTCTCAACTGTGCCGGCCTGCCGGAGTCGATGGCCGAGACCGAGCTGTTCGGCTATGCGCCGGGGGCCTTCGAGGGCGCCCGGCCCGAGGGCAAGCTGGGGCTGCTGGAACTGACCGCCGGCGGCACCATCTTCCTCGACGAGGTGGGCGAGATGAGCCCGCGCCTGCAGGTCAAGCTGCTGCGTTTCCTGCAGGACGGCGGCTTCCGGCGGGTGGGCAGCGACGAGGAAACCTATCTCGACGTGCGGGTGATCTGCGCCACCCAGCAGGAGCTGCCGCGGCTGTGTGCGGCGGGGCAGTTCCGTCAGGATCTCTACCACCGGCTCAACGTGCTGTCGGTGCATATCCCGCCGCTGCGCGACTGTCTCGACGGCATCGCCGAGCTGGCCGAGCACTTCATCGACCGCGCCGCTCGCCAGATCGGCTGTCCGCTGCCGACGCTGTCGGAGGCGGCAGAGGCACGGCTGGCCGAGTATCACTGGCCGGGCAATGTGCGCCAGCTCGAGAACGTGCTCTTCCAGGCCGTGTCGCTCTGCGAGGGGGACGTGCTGCTGCCCGAACATCTGCGCCTGCCCGACGTCGGCGATGCGCCGGGACCGGGCGGCATCGAACTGGATGGTACGCTCGCCGAGATCATCGGCTCGGTGGAGCGCCGGGTGCTGGCCGCCCTCTACGTGGATTACCCGTCGAGCCGTCAGCTGGCCCGGCGTCTGGGCGTGTCGCACACCACCATCGCCAACAAGCTCAAGCGTCACGGCATCGGCGAGGCCTGACGCGCCTTCCTGACCGCCGCTTCCCGCGCTCCTAGCCGGCGGCCGGCGTGATATTGCGCACCACGGCGATCGCCGCCATGCCTTCCCGCAGCCCCAGGGCATGGCAGGCATGGCGGGTCAGCCGGGCCCGCAGGCGCGCCTCGCCGAGCCGCAGGCCGACATCCACCGTGGCGGCGTCGGTCGTCGAGCGGGCGATGCGTTCGATGACCACCTCGAGCCGGTTGAGGTCGCTGGTGGGTGCCGGCGTACCCAGGGCCAGGGTGATGTCCCGCACCGGCACGCGCAGGCGCACGCTGTCGCCGGGGCGTCGGTCGATCGCGGGAACGACGAGCGGCTGACCGTCGGCGAGCCGCAGCCGGGTCAGCCCATAGGCGGTATCGTGGGCCTCGAGACGCGCGGTGAGCAGCGACACGGCATCGAAGCCGCCGAGCGCGTCGCTGAACTCCAGGCGGGTGAGCACCTCGTCGAGAGGGCCCGCGGTCAGTACGCGGCCCTGGTCGAGCAGCACCAGTCGATCGGCGATGCTGACCAGCTCCTCGGGATCGTGGCTCACGTAGATTACCGGGATGTCGATGCGGCGGGTCAGGCGGGCGATGTAGTGCAGCAGTTCCTGCTTGCGCGCCCCGTCCAGCCCGGTCAGCGGCTCGTCCATCAGCAGCAGGCGCGGCTGACTGAGCAGGGCCCGGCCGATGGCCACGCGGCGGGCTTCGCCGCCGGACAGGGTGGCCGGGAAACGCTCCAGCAGCTTGCCGATGCCCAGCAGCGCGACCAGGTCATCGAAGTTCGCGGCGCCACCGGCGGGCATGCCGTAGGTCAGGTTGCCGCGGACCCGGTAGTGCGGAAACAGCCGCGCCTCCTGGAAGACCACGCCGAGACGCCGCCGATGCGGCGGGACGTGGCGGCCGGTTCGGGCGTCGCTGAGGGTCTCGTCGCCCAGGCGGACGACCCCGGCGTCCGGGCGATCGAGACCGGCGATCAGGCGCAGCAGGGTCGTCTTGCCGCTGCCCGAGGGGCCGAACAGGGCGGTGACGCCGCGCCCGGGCGTGGACAGGGCGGCCTCGGTCAGGAAGGCGCCCTGGCGCTTGCGGATGTCGAGGTGCAGGCCGTCATGGTTGGCGTTCGGCATCGTTCGGGGCTCCGAGTCAGCCATCGCGTTCCTGAAGCCGGTGTCGCGCCCGCCGTGCCAGCCACTCCGAGACCAGCAGCGACAGCATGGCGATGGCGATCGACAGGGCGCAGAGCCGGGCGGCCGCGGCTTCCCGGCCGGGGGTCTGGATCAGGGTGTACAGCGCCAGCGGCAGGGTGCGCGTCTGGCCGGGAATGTTGGCGGCGAAGGTGATGGTGGCCCCGAATTCCGAGAGGGCCCGGGCGAAGGCCAGCAGGCTGCCGGTCACCAGTCCCGGAAAGGCCAGCGGCAGGGTGATGGTGAAGAAGACCCGCCAGCGGCCGGCGCCCAAGGTGCTGGCGGCGGCCTCCAGCTTGACGTCCACGGCCTCGAGCGAGAGGCGCACGGCACGCACCAGCAGCGGAAAGGCCATGACGCCGCCGGCGACCGCCGCGCCCTGCCAGGTGAACGGCAGCGTGATGCCGAAGAGGCGATCCAGCCAGTGGCCCAGCCAGCCCTGGCGCCCCAGCGCCAGCAGCAGCAGGTAGCCGACCACCACGGGGGGCAGCACCAGCGGCAGATGCAGCACCCCGTCGAGCAGGGCCTTGCCGCGGAAGTCGTGCCGGGCCATCAGCCAGGCCACGGCCACGCCGGGCGGCAGGATGCCGGCGACGGCGGTGCCGGCGACCTTGAGGCTGATGGCGATGGTCTGCCATTCGGCGGCCGAGAGCATGACCGCGTCAGGGTGTGCCGGCGGCCGCCGGCGAGAAGCCGAATCGCTCGAAGACGGCCATCGCCTCGCGGCCGGTCAGCCAGTCGCGGAACGCCCGTGCGGCGTCGCTGGCGGGCGGGTCGACCAGGGCCAGCGGGTAGGTGATGGGCGTGTGGCCGTCGGCGGGAAACGTGCCTAGCTGATGCACCTTGTCGCTGGCCCGGGCATCGGTCCGGTAGACGATGCCCAGCGGTGCCTCGCCGCGTTCGACCAGCGCCAGCGCGGCTCGCACGTTGTCGGCCCGGGCCAGCCGCGGCTCCAGGGCCTGCCACTCGCCCAGCGACTCGAGTGCCTGCCGGGCATAGATGCCGGCGGGCACGTGGTCGGGGTTGCCCACCGCCAGGCGCTGGTCGTCGTCGAGCAGCGCGCGGATCGGCCGGCCCGCGCCCGGGGTGAAGGCGTCGAGCGACGTCCCGGGAGCGGCCACCAGCACCAGGCGGTTGTTCAGCAGGTCCGTGCGCTCGGCCAGCGTCACGTCCTGGCTCGCCAGCCAGTCCATCCACTGCTCGTTGGCCGAGAAGTACAGCTCCGCCGGGGCGCCGTGGGCAATCTGCCGCGCCGCGGTGGAGGAGGCGGCATACACCGGTACGACATCGACATCATGGTCGGCCTCGTAGTCGGCGATCGCCGCATCGAGGGCATCGGTCAGCGACGCCGCGGCGAAGATCGTGACCTGGGATGCCGCTGCCTGGGCCGGCGGTGTGGCGAAAAAAAGCAGTGTGGCCACGCCGCCCAGCAGGCGAGCGATGATGCGAGACGAGGCGAGAGGCGAGGGCGTTCCGGGCATGAAATTTCCCGCTATGTTTGCGTGGGTATAGCGGAGACACTATAGCCACGGCGGCAGGCCGATGCCAAGGCACCGCGCTATTCAATCCATTGCCGGCCGGCGACCCAGACAGTCGAGCAGGGCGCGCGCATCGGGGTTGTCGTCCGGGCTGAGTCGGCGCTCCAGCGCCCGGTAGTGGGCGAGCACCTTGCGGCCCAGCGGCGTCAGGCTGGCGCCGCCACGCTGATTACCGCCCATCTGGGTGTCGATCAGCGGGGCGGTGAAGTGACGGTTCATGGTCTCGATGAGTTGCCAGGCCTTCTTGTAGCTCATGCCCAGCTCGCGGCTGCTCGAGGCGATCGAGCCGTTACGTTCGATGGCCTCGAGCAGATCGGCCTTGCCGGGGCCGATGACCACATCCTTCTCGGCAGCCAGGCGCAGCTGGAAGGTGGGGGTGGTATGTCGCGTGCGCGTCATGAGGCGTGTCCGGATCGAGAAACGCCTCGTTGTACCACGTCGGCAGCGGGGTTGCAGTCGTATCAACCGGTACTGGTGACCCCGGGAACGTAATAGCGGCGTTCCACCCAGTTGAGGAAGCTGGCCACGCTGGACGTGAGCACCAGGTAGATGAGCCCGGCCAGCAGGAAGATCTGGAAGAACTCCAGGGTCCGCGAGCCGATGTCGGAAGCCCTTGCCGTGATCTCCACGACGCCGATGGTGTAGGCGATCGAGGTGAACTTGAGCTCGATGATGGCCTCGTTCGACCACTGCGGCAGCACCCGCCGCAGCGCCTGGGGCAGCACGATGTAGCGGATCGCCTGCCACTGGCTCATGCCGCAGGCCCGGGCCGCGACCATCTGGCCGCGCGGCACCGACAGCACCGAACCGCGGAAGTACTCGGCCTGGTAGGCGGCACTGTTGAGCGTGATGGCGATCACCGCGGAGGTGAAGGCGTCGAAGACGATGCCGATCTGGGGCAGGCCCAGGTAGATGAAGAACATCTGTACCAGCATCGGCGTGCCGCGGAACAGCTCCACGTAGGCGGTACTCAGGGCATACCAGAAACGGTTGCCGTAGACCCGGGCCCAGGCCAGCGCCAAGCCCAGAAAGAAGCCCAGGACGATGGCGATGATCCACAGCGACAGGGTGATCGGCACGCCCTTGAGCAGCTCCGGAAGCTGTTCGGCGCTGAACTGCAGAAAGTCGGTCATGGGTTCACCCGTGCTCGGCAATGACGTTGAGAAAGGCTCTGGTGCGTTCCTGCGCCGGTGTCGAGAACAGCACGTCAGGCGGCCCCTGCTCGATGATATGGCCGCCCTCCATGAAGATGATCTCGTCGGCGGCCTGGCGCGCGAAGCCCATTTCGTGCGAGACCACCAGCATGGTCATGCCGTCGTCGGCCAGCTGCTGCATGACCTTGACGACTTCGCCGGTGAGTTCGGGGTCGAGCGCCGAGGTGGGTTCGTCGAAGAGCATCAGCATGGGGTCCATGGCCAGCGCCCGGGCGATGGAGACACGCTGCTGCTGGCCACCGGAGAGCTCCGCCGGGTAGGCGTCGGCCTTGTCGCCCAGCCCCACCCGTTCGAGTTCCTCGTGGGCACGGCGCGTCGCCTCGTCGTGCGTCAGGCGCTTCACCTTCAGCTGGCAGATGCGCACATTGTCGAGCACCGTCAGGTGCGAGAAGAGGTTGAAGTCCTGGAAGACAAAGCCGATCTGCGCCCGCATCCGGTCGATGTTGGCGTCGGTGATTCGCTGGCCGTCGAGTTCGATGGTGCCCCGGTCCGGCTTGTTGAGGTGGTTGATGCAGCGCAGCAGGGTGCTCTTGCCGGACCCCGAGGGGCCGATCAGCACCTTGGTCGCGCCGCGTTCGAGGGTCAGGGAGATGCCCTTGAGCACTTCGTTGTCGGCGTAGCGCTTGTGGATGTCGTCGACACGCAGCACGGGAACGTCAGCCATGAAGGTATCCTGTCGGTTATTGGCGTTTTTCGAAGCCGGGGACGGCGAGTCTGGCTTCCAGCCAGTACAGGCCGCTGTTGCCGGCCTTGTTGACGATGAAGTAGAGCAGGGCCACCACCGCGAACACGGTCAGCACATTGCCCTGGGTGCTGGTGATGATGTAGTGGGCCTGGCGGGTGAGCTCGACGACGCCGATCACGTAGGCCAGCGAGGTTTCCTTGATCTCCGAGGAGAACTCGTTGGTCCAGGGGCCGATGGCATGGCGGATCGCCTGGGGAAACAGGATCCAGCGGATCGCCTGGGTCAGGGTCATGCCGCTGGCCCGGGCGGCGGTCATCTGGCCGGCGGGGATCGACTGGAAGGCGCTGCGGAAGATCTGCGACTGGTAGGCGCCGGAGCGGAAGCCCAGGGCCAGGATGGCGGCCGCGAACGACGAGATGTCGAAGATGCCCGCCAGCCCGTAGTAGAAGATGAACAGCATGATGATGATCGGCACGCCGCGGAACACGCGTTCGTAGACCTTGAGCGGCCATTGCACGACGCGGGTGCGGGGGCCGTAGAGCTGGATCAGACAGATCGCCAGTCCGATCACGAAGCCCAGCGCCAGAAGCGCGGCCAGGAGTACCAGGGCCACACCCAGGCCCTTGAGCAGAAAGGGAAAGTCCCGGAGAAGAACGTCGTAGATGTCCATGCCGTTGCCTGATCGAATGCGCGAGTGAAGAGCCCGGCCCGGCCGATCGCCCCCGCAGGGGCGACCGGTGGAGGCCGTGGGCACGGAGTGGCAGGATCAGTTGCCCAGATCGGGCAGGCCGGCGACCGGCTTGCGGTAGGTATCGACGTACTCGGGCATCTTGCCGGGCACGGACGGTACCGTCACGCCGGGGATGTAGTTGTGCACGATGGTGGCCCACTCGCCGGACTCCGCCAGGTTGACGATGCCCTGATTGAGTTTCGCGAGCAGCCCCTGGGGATCGCCCTTGCTGACCGCCAGGGCCAGGGGCGCGCGGATGAAGATCTTGCCGGCGATCTTCACCGGGCGGCCTTCGTTGATGTATTCCTGTGCCGAGGTGTCATCGACGTCGACCGCCGAGATCCGTCCGTTGAGCATGTCGGTGATGGCGGTGACGTAGCTGTCGTAGCTCTTCAGGTTGACGTCGATGTCGGAGTTGGTGACGTTGGCTTCCATCCACGCCTTCTGGGAGGAGCCGCCCTGGACGCCGACGGTGGCGCCGCAGCACACGGCGGTGAAGACGTTCAGGTCCGAGTCCTTGGGCACCACGATGACGTCATTGGTTTCCCACCAGGGAACGGTGAAGTCGATGACCTTGGCGCGCTCCTCGGTCACCGTCAGGCCGGTGGCGAGGATGTCGATCTTCTCGGCCGACAGGGCAGGAATCAGCGAGGGGAAGGGCAGGTCCTTGAACTCGATGTCGAGCCCCTGATCCTCGGCGATCTTCTCCATGGCATCGATGGCGATCCCCTTGTATTCGCCGCCTTCCACGTAGGCCCAGGGCGGGAAGGAGGCTTCCACGCCGACGGTATAGGTGTCGGCGGCCTGGCTGCTCGCGGCGCCCAGGGTGCCCAGCGAGAAGATCAGTCCGGCTGTCAGTGTTCGTGTCTCGAGTCCCAGAAATCTCATCGGTCAACCTCGTTGTTGTGGGTTGTTGTATCGCTCGTTGTCGGCTCGGGTGTCCTGCAGCGCGTGGCAATCAAACACCTGGCGCCTCTACAGCGTAGTCGAGGTTGCCGGTCGTTTTCGTTCAAGAACAGTTGAAGATTAGGCGCTTGCGCAACGCCCCCGTGCCGGTGCGGGGCGTTGCGCGAAAAAACGGCGGCGCCGAAGCGCCGCCGAAATGGTTGTGGTGGTGGTCTCAGGCTCGTGATGATTCGGCACCCCGGGACCCCTTTCGCAGCTCCTCTTCACGGGGCGGCTGGGATGGATAGGGGAAACGCGCCTTGCGGCCCGGATGGCCGGGGACGCGTTCCTGCATCAGCCCGCGGGTCAGGCCCCAGCCCATGAATATCATCACGAACGAAAAGGGCAGGCCCGTGGTCACCGCCGCGGTCTGCAGTGGCTGCAGGGCCGCGGAGGCCTCGCCCGAGGCGGCCCAGCCCGAGGCCAGCAGCACGGCGGCGACCACGCCCTCGAGTACGGCCCAGAACAGCCGTTGCTGCCAGACGGGATGCGGATCGCCGCCGTTGGTGAGCATGTCCACCACCAGCGAGCCGGAGTCCGAGGACGTGGCGAAGAACAGCGCCACGACCAGGATCGCCAGCAGTGCGGTGAGCGTCGAGAGGATCGGCAGGATCGGCAGCTGGTTGAGCAGGATGAACATGGCGTCCGTGGTTCCGGCGCTGGCCAGCGGGTTGCTGCTGTCGTCGAGGATCAGGCGGATGGCGCTGCCGCCGAAGATCGCGAACCAGACGATCGAGGCGCCGACCGGTGCCAGCAGGGTGCCGGAGATGAACTGGCGAATGGTCCGGCCGCGCGAGACGCGGGCGATGAACATGCCCACGAACGGCGACCAGGAGATCCACCAGCCCCAGTAGAACAGCGTCCAGCTCTTGAGCCAGTCGGAGCCGGCCTGGGAGAAGGAATACATCTCGAAGCTGCGCTCCGGCAGGTGCTGGACGTAGTAGCCGGTGCTGTTGACCATGAATTCCAGGATGAACGTCGTCGGCCCGACGACGAACACGAAGACCGCCAGCAGGATCGCCAGGTAGAGGTTGATCACCGAGAGCCGGCGGATGCCGGCGTCGACGCCGAGCATCACCGAGGTCACCGCCACCGCGGTGATCACGCCGATGATGATCACCTGCGAGGTGGCACCGATGCTGAGGCCGAAGACCTCGTTGAGGCCGGCGTTGATCTGTGTCGCCCCCAGCCCCAGGGAGGTCGCCAGCCCGAACAGGGTGCCGAACACGGCGAGGATGTCGATCGCGTGGCCGACGGGGCCATAGATGCCCTTGCCGATCAGCGGGTAGAGTGCCGAGGCCGGGCGCATCGGCAGGTCCCGGCGATAGCAGAAGTAGCCCAGCGACAGGCCGATGACGATGTACACCGCCCAGGGGTGCAGGCCCCAGTGGAAGAGCGTGATGCCCATCGCCTTGAGCGCGGCCTGGCCGGTCCCGCCTTCGCCGATCGGGGGGCTGTTGAAGTGAAAGATCGGCTCGGCGACGCCGTAGAAGACCAGGCCGATACCCATACCCGCGGTGAACAGCATGGAGAACCACGACCAGGTGCTCCATTCGGGCTCGCTGTCGTCCGGACCGAGCTTGATATGCCCCCAGCGGCTGAACATCAGCACCAGCACGAAGATCAGGAACAGCGTTACCACCAGCATGTACCACCAGCCGAAGGTCTGGGCGATCCAGGTGTTGATGTCGCCGGCGACCGCGCCCAGCTGTGCCGGAGCGACGATGCCCCAGATCACGAAGGCCAGCACGATGAACGCCGAGATGAAGAAGACGGGGGGGTTGGTATGTTTCTGTAGGTATTCCTTCATCTCCCTGCATCCTCCCTGTTACCAACGAGTATAAGCCCAGTGTAGTGCACGGCCTGTATTGTCCAGCGGGCAGTCTTGCTGCGTTGTGTAACGGTATGAGCGCCGGATTTTGACGCCCCGTCTCGCTATCAGGGAGGTGGTGGTGCCGTCGTCAGGTTTCGGGGCAGGCCGTGAGAGGGGAGCACGGTGTGTCGTGGTGACACCGTACTCCGGAGTCGGGTGGGGAGCAGCGCCCGACCCCGGCGAGGTCGGGCTGCGGCTCAGAGCTTGCTCAGGATCGTTTCGGCGCTGCTCTGGTCGACCCCCTTGGTGTCGACGCCCAGATACTCGACGACGCCGTCGTCGGCGATCAGGGCGAAGCGCTTGCTGCGAATGCCCATGCCGCCGCCGGTGGCATCCAGTTCCAGTCCCACGGCGCGGGTGAACTCGGCATTGCCGTCGGCCAGCATGGTGATGCGCTCGGCGTTTTGGTCCTTCTGCCAGGCATCCATGACGAAGGCATCGTTGACCGCCAGGCAGGCGATGGTATCGACGCCCTTGGCGAAGATGTCGTCGGCCTTGATCACGAAGCCGGGCATGTGGGTGTTGGAGCAGCCCGGCGTGAAGGCGCCGGGTACGGCAAACAGCACGACGCGCTTGCCGGCGAAGAGCTCGCCGGTCGAGAGGTCTTCGGGACCGTTGGCGCCGTTGGTCTTGAGGGTGATGTCGGGCAGCTTGTCGCCGATGGAAATGGCCATGCCGAACCTCCAGAGTGGAATGAACGGCTATCCTAGCGCGCTCCCGCCGGCCGGGTACAACCCCGGTAACGGAAAAGGGCAAATGCCCCGATCCAGACGACACGACCCCGCCGAGGCGGGGTCGTGAGGGCGGCATGGGGCGATGGGGTCAGGAGCCGTCGGACGTGAGCGTGTCGGGGTCCAGCTTGGCGATCTGGGTGTTGCTGTCGTCCTCGAGCTTGGCCAGCAACGGCTTCGCCTTTTGCTTGAAGGCCGCCAGGGCCTTGCCGGAGAGGTTCTTGCTCTCGGGCAACTTGACGCGCATGGCGTCGACCGGGCGATTGTTGACCATGATCTCGTAATGCAGGTGAGGGCCGGTGCTGCGCCCGGTGTTGCCTGACAGGGCGATGCGCTGGCCCATCTTCACCCGATCGCCTTCCTTGACCAGTTTCTTGGAAAGGTGCATGTAGCGGGTCTTGTAGCCGTTGTCCTGGCGAATAACCAGATAGTTTCCGGCGCCGCCGCGCTGATAGGCGGCCTTGACCACGCGGCCGTCGGCAGGGGCGCGCACCGGGGTGCCCCGGGGCATGGCGAAGTCGGTGCCGTAGTGGGGCGAGACACGCTTGGTCACCGGGTTGACGCGGCGCAGGTTGAAGGAGGAACTGATCCGGTAATGCCCCTTGAAGGGGTAGCGGTTGAAGGCCGGGTCGAGGCTGTGGCCGTCCGGCGTGTAGAAACGGTCGTCCTCATCGTTGCGCACCACGGTCAGGTCGGTGCGCTGGCCTTCGTAGTGAGCGGCGAGAATCCGTGAATCCATCGCCTTGCCGTCGATCATGTCGGACTCGACCAGCACCTGGAAGTGATCGCCACGACGGGTGTCACGACGAAAGTTGATCTTCTTCGCCAGCAGGTTGGTGAGCTCGGCGACGTCGCCGCTGGACAGGCCGGTGGCGGCCGCCGAGCCGGCGAAACTGCCGTTGACGGTGCCGGCGAACAGCCGCTGGGTCGCCTCCGTGGCCTTCTGGATGTCGGACACGGCGAAGGCGGCATCGGGCGCCTCGCGCTTGATCAGGTAGCCGCTGCGGGGGTCCTTCATGACGCGCAGGGCGAGCAGATGACCGTCCTGGTCGAGCTTGAAGTCGATGTTGTCACCCACATGCCAGCGGGACAGCACCGACTTGTCGGGGAGGGTGTCGAGCAGGCTCAGCACCTCGCGATACCCCAGGCCGAAGGTGCGCTCGGCCATCACCGCGAAGGTGTCGCCGGGCTGCACGGTATAGGTTTCCCATTGCGGGACGAAGACTTCCTTGGCGGCCAGCTCGTTGGACAGGTCCACGTCGCCGTCGTCCAGCACCAGCGGGTCGGTGGAGAACACATCGAGATCGCCCCCGCCCGCCGGCCGGGCGGTATCGCTGAGCTGCAGCGAGGCCAGGACGGCGCCGTCGGCCACCTGGGGCAAGACCGCGGCTGCGGACCGGGCGATCGCCATGGCGGGCTCGACCCGCAGCGTCGGAGGCAGGGCGCTCGCCGTGTCGGCGTGGGCCTGGTTGATGAAGTCGATGTCGACGATCCCCTGGGGCGCGAGTTCGGACAGGGGGATTTCCTTGCCGATGGCCGACGATGCCGCGTGAATGGCATCGCTCAGGGGGTGGGAGACCTCGATCGATGCGGTCTCGATGGACGTCGATGCAGTGGTGTCGAGGGAAAGCGCGACGCCGTCCGATGCGACCGACGGTGCGCTGTCGTCGAGTGCGGCAAGAATCTTGTGCGCGCCCAGCACGGTGACCATGGTGGCGACGGGCAGCAACAGCAACTTGTGCGTGCGGGGCAGCGAATTTAGGATCCGCAACATAAACAGGGGCCTAGGTGCATGTCGGTGGATATATAACCGAATGCACCTTACCCCATGCCATACCAGCTGCCTAGCCTGTATGGGTGTACAGGCTATTAAACTCAGTATTAACGCCTACATGATGTTACTCATGCTTACGTCCAGTGTCTTCCCGCGCCCCTGAGTTACGCATCATGACCGTCACTGTAGGGTGTCTGAACGCGAGTGGAAAGCGGCTCAGACCGTGGGTGACGCGAAGGTGCCATCCCGGTAGTCGCGCAGGGCCTGGTCGAGTTCTTCATGGGTGTTCATCACGAAGGGGCCGTAGTGAGCGATGGGCTCGCCATGGGGGCGGCCGCTCAGCAGCAGGGCCTGGCTGTCGGTGTCGCTGTCCAGGGTCAGGGTGTCGCCGGTGCCCAGGCGGGCCAGCTGGCGAGCGCCGATGGTCTTCCCCGCCACATCCACGGCCCCCGAGAAGACATACACCAGCAGCGTCGGGGCATCGCTTTCGAGCGTGACCGTTGCCCCCGGGGTCAGTGTCAAATGGGCGACGCCGGCGTCACCCGCCAGGGTGTCGAGCGGCCCCGCGAGCGGGGCATGTCCGGCGACCCGCCAGGTGCCGCCCAGCGCCGCCAGCGTGATGCCTTCGGCGTCGAGGCGCGGCATGTCGGCGTGGCGCACGTCACGGTAGGTGGGCGGGCTGAGCTTGTCCCGGGCCGGCAGGTTGATCCACAGCTGGAAGGCGTGCAGGCCGTGGCTGTCGGTCAGCGGCATTTCCGAGTGAATGATGCCGCGGCCGGTGTGCATCCACTGGGCGTCGCCGGTGCCGATGGTGCTGCGGTGGCCGAGGTGGTCCTCATGGGTCAGGCCGCCGTGCACGACGTAGGTCAGTGTCTGCAGGCCGCGATGCGGGTGGGGCGGGAAGCCGCCGATATAGTCGTCCGGCCGGTCCGATCCCAGCTCGTCGAGCATCAGGAAGGGATCGAGCCCGCCTCCGAAGTCGTGAATGCGCGAGATCTTGACCCCGTCGCCGTCCTGGCTGGGGTGGCTGGCGATGAGGCGGTCCACGGTGCGAGTGGTCATGAAGCAACTCCTGAGCCTGTCTTGACTGTCTTCGATTCTAGGACGATTTTTTCGAAGATTAAGCGCATATTTTTCCCTCCCCCGTTCGAGGAAAACGAAATGTCACGCGTCACCCTGGCCCAATGGCAGATGCTGGCGGCGGTCATCGACCATGGCGGGTTCGCCCGTGCCGCCGATGCCGTGCACAAGAGTCCATCGACGCTCAATCACGCCGTCCACAAGCTGGAAGCGCAGCTGGGGGTGGTGCTGCTCGAACCGGCGGGACGTCAGGTCAGGCTGACCGAGGCCGGCGAGATGCTGCTGCGGCGCGCCCGGCAGCTGATCGAGAATGCCGCGGCGATCGAGGACGTGGCGGCGAGCCTGGCGACCGGGCTGGAAGCGGAAGTCTCACTGGCCGTCGATCAGGTCTTTCCGCCCGATGCGCTGGCCGAGGCCCTGCAGCAGTTCTCCGGCGAGTACCCCCACGTGCGGGTCCAGCTGCACGAGACGGTCCTCAATGGCGGCGTGGAGATGCTCTACGATCGGCGCGCCGACCTGGTGGTCTCGGGGCTGGCCGCACAGGGCTTCCTGGGCGAGGCGCTGGCGACGCTGCGCTTCATCGCCGTGGCCCATCCCTCGCATCCCCTGCATCGCCTCGGGCGCAGGCTGGATCTGCGCGACCTGGCGCAGCATCGGCAACTGGTGGTGCGCGATTCGGCGTTGCGCCAGTCGATGGATGCCGGGTGGCTGAAGGCCGAGCAGCGCTGGACGGTCAGTCACCTGGCCACGTCGCTGGACATGCTGGAGCGGGGACTGGGCTTCGCCTGGCTTCCCGAGACACGCATCCGCGGCGCGCTCGAGGCCGGGCGCCTGGTGCCGTTGCCGCTGGAAGTCGGTGGCGTGCGCGAGGTGCCGGTGCACCTGATCTTTCAGGATCGCGACCGCGCCGGGCCGGCGACGCATGCGATGGCAAGGGCGCTGCATGAGGCCGTGACAGCGTGCAGTGATTCGAATGCGTCGAATGCATAGGCCCAAATAATGCGCAGCAGCGTCGATGCAATCGACTTATCCTGAATCGCGAAGACATGCGTCAACCGAGGAACCGAAAGCATGGGCCTATTGATCGACGGACGCTGGCACGACCAGTGGTACGACACCAAGTCGCACGGCGGTGAGTTCGTGCGCGAATCCGCCCAGCTGCGCAACTGGGTCACCCGCGACGGCAGCCCGGGCCCCGATGGGCAGCCCGGCCTCGAGGCCGACGAAGACCGCTTTCACCTCTATGTCTCCCTGGCTTGCCCCTGGGCGCATCGCGCCCTGATCCTGCGCAAGCTCAAGCAGCTCGAGCCCCTGATCGGCGTGTCGCACACCAGCCCCCTGATGCTCGGCAACGGCTGGACCTACGACACCCGCGAGGGCTCGAGCGGCGACGCGGTCAACGGCGTCGATTACCATCACCAGCTGTATACCCTGACCGATCCGCACTACACCGGCCGGGTCACGGTGCCAGCGTTGTGGGACAAGCGCGAGGGGCGCATCGTCAACAACGAGTCCGCCGATCTGGTGCGGATCTTCAACGATGCCTTCGATCATCTCACCGGCAATCGGCTGGACTTCTACCCGGCGGACCTGCGCGAGACCATCGACGCCGTCAACGCCGACGTCTACGATCACATCAACAACGGCGTCTACAAGTCGGGGTTCGCCACCGAGCAGGCCGTCTACGAGAAGCACGTCACGGCGTTGTTCGAGGCCCTGGATCGCATGGAGTCCCGGCTCGGCGAACAGCGCTACCTGGCCGGGGAGTGGCTGACCGAGGCCGACATCCGCCTGTTCACCACCCTGATTCGCTTCGACGCGGTCTATCACGGCCACTTCAAGTGCAACCTGCGGCGCATCGAGGACTATCCGAACCTGGCGAACTACCTGCGCGAGCTGTATCAATGGCCGGGCGTCGCCGAGACGGTGAACCTGGACCACATCAAGCGCCACTACTACTACAGCCACGACACCATCAATCCTACCCGGATCGTCCCCCGGGGGCCGCTGCTCGAGCTCGACCGGCCCCACGATCGCGAGCGGCTGCCCGGGCGCGGCGTCCGGCGCAAGTAGCCTCGGGGCGGCATCGGCGCCGGCCTGCACCGACAGGTCGCCGCAGAAGCCGACGCGATTGGCGTCGATTGGCGTCGATTGGACATTTTGTTTGCAGGATAATAGTATGCCTGCCCTCGGGTCGGGTGCCGTGCTGCCCCGGCCCGATACCGCTCCCGCAACGGGAGCGGCTGGTCTCGCCACGACGATGACTGGATCACCGGGACTTTCGACCGTCCGATGCCGACGTCATCGATAGATGAGGAATCCATGTCGCCCCATTACACCGACCAGGGCCGCTGCATGCCGCGTCGCCCGCCACCACCTCTCCGGCCCTTCCGGGGCTAGCGTCGCCGCGACGACGCTTCCCGCCTCCTGCCGCCGCCACGGCTGACACGACAGGCTCGCCCTGCCTTCAAGGCGCGCGTTTCAGGCGCGACCGAGGGCAGCGCGTCGCGCGTGTCATCCGGGCGATCACGGCGATATCACCGCGTTCCGGGCATGCCGACCTCCGTCGGTGTGTGCGGCCGCCTCCTGCCAATCCACCGAGGGACTGCCCTTGAGCAACGCATCACTCCATCAATTCTCGACCCTGACAGTGATCCTGTTGATGCTCGCCTTCTATGGCGGCACCTACCTGATGACGCTCGGCATTCGCAAGAAAGAGGAAGATGCCGACGCCTTCATGGTCTCCAACCACCGCGTCGGCTTCGGCATCGGCGCGGCCAGCATGACCGCCACCTGGATCTGGGCGGCTTCCTTCTATGCCGCCGCCACCTCCGGCTACACCTACGGCGTCTCGGGGCCCATCCACTACGGGCTGTGGGGGGCGCTGATGATCCTGTTCATCTACCCCTTCGGCCGCCGTTTCCGCAAGCTCGCCCCCAATGCACATACCCTGGGCGAGCTGATCCATGCCCGCCACGGCGCGTCCAGCCAGTTGATCCTGGCGCTGTCCAACCTGCTCGGCAGCATCATCAGCCTGATGGTGAACTTCACCGCCTCCGGCGCCCTGGTGTCGGTGCTCTCGCCACTCTCCTTCCAGGCCGGGGTGATCATCGCCGGCGTCGGCGTGCTGCTCTATACCCTGTGGTCGGGCTTCCGCGCCTCGGTGCTGACCGACTTCGCCCAGCTGGTGGCGATGATGGCCATCGCCGTGGTGATCATTCCGGCGGTCTTCTTCGCCATGGGCGGGCCGAGCGAACTGGTGGCGGGTCTCGGTAATCTCACGCCGGAGCAGGCCGACTTCTTCTCGGTCGACGCCATCCTCAATCAGGGCGCGCCGTTCTTCGTCGCCGTGCTGGCCTATGCGATCGGCAACCAGACCATTTCCCAGCGGCTGTTCGCGGTCAACGAAGACCACATCAAGCCGACCTTCCTGACCGCCACCGTCGGCTACGGGGCCATCGTCATCGGCCTGGGCATGATCGGGCTGATGGCGCTGACGCTGGGCATCGAGCCGCTCAACGGCGACATGAACAACCTGATTCCGCAGATGGTCTCGGGCTATCTGCCGCCGCTGTTCATCGCGCTGTTCTTCATCCTGGTGATCGGCTCGCTGTCGTCCACCGCCGACTCCGACCTCTCGGCGCTGTCGGCGATCATGATGGCCGACGTCTACGGCAAGAACATCGCCCGGGGCAAGGCCGATCCCCGGCGCATGCTGCTGGTGGGGCGTCTGACCATGATCGTCGCCACCGTGATCGGCATCGTCTTCGCCAGCTTCTCGCTGGATATCCTGGTGATGCTGGTATTCGTCGGCGCCCTGTGGGGGGCCATCGTCTTCCCGGTCATCGCCAGCTGCTTCTGGAGCCGGGTCACCAATGCCGCCTTCACCACCTCGGTGATCGTCGCGATGCTGCTGTTCTGCGTGGCGCGCTTCGAGTGGCTGCCCCTGACCGGGCTGGTCGGCCTGGGCTTCGAGGTGCTGGCCAGCATCGGCGGCGGCGTGATCATCGGCCTGATGGCGTTCGGCTTCCTCGGCCGGGTGGCCGGTTTCCTGGCCGGCGCGCTGGCGCTCGTGGCGATGCTGGTGTTCGCCACCGGCTTCCTGCGCGACTACACCGTGCTGCTGGCCTCGCTGACCGCCTATGGCACCAGCACCCTGGTGTGCGTGGTGATGAGCCTGGCCAGCCGCGAGCGCTTCGACTTCGACAGCATCCGCGAGCGGGTCGGCGACTACAGCGACCACCATCCCGCCGCCGAGCCGGTCGAGCCGGCCCGCGACCCGGCGCCGGCCTCTCTCGCCACGCCGCGCTGATCCTCATCCCTGCAGACCGGGCGCCGGTGAACCGGCGCCCGCCAACCGGAGTTCGACCATGACCACCTTCTTCACTCTCTACGTACTGATCTGGCCGGCCCTGACGCTGGGCGTGCTGATCGTGATCTGCCGCGCCGTATTGCGCGATCGGCGCGAGGCGCGTCGCCAGCGCAAGCAGCTGGTCTGAGCCGCGGTATGCCGGCGGCCGTATGCATGCGGCCGCCTCGCCCCCCGGGGCGAGGTCAGCGATGCCTGGCCAGCCAGCGGTCCAGGGCGTTGGCGAATTCGCGGCGATCGGCGTCCGAGTAGCCCTTGGGGCCGCCGGTGTGCTCGCCGCTGGCGCGCAGGGTCTCCATGAAGTCGCGCATCTGCACCCGCGAGCGGATGTTGTCCGCGGTCAGCGGCTCGCCCCGGGAAGTCATCACCGCGGCGCCCTTGTCGAGCGCCTCCATGGCCAGCGGCAGGTCCGAGGTGATCAGCAGATCGCCGGGCACGAGACGCCGCACGATCTCGTCGTCGGCGGCGTCCAGGCCGCTGGCCACCGAGAGCCCCTTGGCCCAGCGCGAGGGCGGCAGCGGCAGGGCATGATTGGCCACCAGCCAGGCGGGGGTTCGGGTACGTTCGGCGGCACGGATCACGATGTCGCGCGCGGCGCGCGGGCAGGCATCGGCATCGACCCACAGGGAGGGCATGGCAGGCTCCAGTTTGGGCCCGCGGCAAGGCGGGCCGTTAAAAAGACGTAGGCAATATGCCCGCGACGATGGTAGCATGGCGCTTCCTCGCCTGTGTTGACCCCTCCATCCCGGTGATTTGTCCTGCCCGTGCGGCGGACGATGACGTGACTCCAGCACCGGGCGCCCTGTCGTGCGACATGCCGATGCACCGCGCCCGGGAGCCTTGATTGATGGATTGCCGGCGCCGATGAACCGGCCGGCGTGAAGAGGTCGCCACACTGTTCGTGCCGTCGAGCGACGGTCGAGCAGGAGCAGGAGTGAGCCGCGGCGCGCAAGCTGCGGCAGAGCGACCTGGTGCCGTGTCACATGCCGCCATCCCGTCATGGCAATGAGAAGGGCAGGGCACCACGACATTTTCTGCCGGCCGACATGCCGGCCATGCAAGGTGTGATATGACCCTGACTTCCGTTGCCTCGCCGAGTTTCGGCGACCTGGCACTCGTGCCCGCCGTTCTCTCCGCGCTGGAAACCCTGGGCTACGAAACCCCCTCGCCGATTCAGGCACAGACCATCCCGGCCCTGATGGAAGGCCGTGACATGCTGGGCCAGGCCCAGACCGGTACCGGCAAGACGGCGGCCTTTGCCCTGCCGCTGCTCTCGCGCCTCGACCTGTCGCGCCGCGAGCCGCAGGTGCTGGTGCTGGCGCCGACCCGTGAACTCGCCCAGCAGGTGGCCGTGTCGTTCGGCAAGTACGGCCAGAACCTCCCGGGCCTGGAGGTCGCCAGCCTGTGCGGCGGCCAGGACTACCGCGAGCAGCTCGGCGCCCTCAAGCGCGGCGCCCACGTCGTGGTGGGCACGCCGGGCCGCGTGATCGACCACCTCGATCGCGGCAGCCTCAAGCTCAACGGCCTCAGTGCGCTGGTGCTCGACGAGGCCGACGAGATGCTGCGCATGGGCTTCATCGACGACGTCAAGCGCGTGGTCGCCGATACGCCGACCACCGCCCAGCGGGTATTCTTCTCCGCCACGCTGCCGACGGAAATCGAGCGCATCGTCAATCGTTACCTGGTCGACCCGGTCAAGGTGGCCATCGAGTCACGGGTCACCACCGGCGAGAACATCGAACAGCGCCTGGTGCGCATCGATGGCGCCGGCAAGATCGAGGCCCTGTCGCGTCTGCTCGAGGTCGAGCCGGTGGATGCCGCCATCGTCTTCGTGCGGACCCGTGCGGCTTGTACCACCGTCGTGGACCAGCTGACGGCGCGTGGCTTCAATGCGGCGGCGCTGTCCGGCGACCTGGACCAGAGCCTGCGCGAACGCACCGTGGCCCGCCTCAAGAAGGGCAAGGTCGATGTGCTGGTGGCCACCGACGTGGCGGCGCGCGGCCTCGACGTGCCGCGGATCACCCATGTGTTCAACTACGATCTGCCGCAGGACAGCGAGGCCTACACCCACCGCATCGGGCGGACCGGGCGTGCCGGGCGTTCCGGGGTGGCGGTGACCTTTGCCGGCTTCCGCGAGACCCGCAAGGTGCGCTGGCTGGAGCAGGCCACCGGTCAGGCGATGACCGAGACCGAGCTTCCCGATGAAGCGACGATCCGTGCCCATCGTGACGAACGCTTCCGCGAACGGGTGCTGGGCACGCTGACCGGCGATACCGGCGAGCAGCGCAGCCTGGTCGAACGGCTGGCCGCGGAAGGTCATGATCCGCTGGAGCTGGCCTGTGCCTTTGCCAGCCTGGCCCGTGCCGACGAGGCGCCGATCGGACGTCTGCCCAAGCCGGGTGCCGCCAAGGGCGCGGGTCGTGACGGTGGTCGCGACGGCAAGCCGCCGCGTCGCCGTGAGCGTACGCCCTCGGAAGGCATGACGCGTTATCGGGTCGCCGTGGGCCATCGCGACGGCATCAAGCCCGGCCAGCTGGTGGGCGCGCTGGCCAACGAGGGCGGTATCGAAGGGGGCCGCATCGGTCGCATCGATATTCGCAACGCCTTCTCCGTGGTCGAGCTGCCCAGCTCCCTGCCGACCTCGATCCTGGCCAAGATGGCCCGGGCACGGGTCGCCGGCCGGCCCCTGGAGATTGCCGAGGACAACGGTGCGCCGGAACGGGCGTCACGTCGGCGTCATGACGACGACGCCCCGCTGCGCCGCCGCTCGCGGGCCTGAGGCCGAGCCGCGGTCGACTTGACCGCGGCGCCGACCGTTTCCCACACTGCCGGCTGTCACATCCCCATTTTCCAGTCCTGCAAAAGGAGGTGACAGATGGCCAAGGGAGATATCCGCTCACGGCGCGGCAAGGTCGCCAACGGCAGCTATGGACGCCGGCGGCCGCAGTCACGCCGCAAGGCACAGCGCTATCGGCAGGTCGGTTACTGACAGCCGAGGCACGGAATGAAACGGGGGCGGCCAGGTGGCCGCCCCCGTTGTTTTTAAGGGAAGGCGCCTGTCCTGTGGGAGGCGCCTGGAAACGGTTCAGTTACTGGCCAGCAGCGAGGCATCGTAGCGTGACTGGCGTTCGCCGTCGGCCAGCAGCGCGATCTTGCTGGTATCGCCGCCGTTGGCGAGGCTGGCGAAGATCACCCGGTAGGTGAGCACCGCCTGCACATAGGCGCGGGTCTCGTGATAGGGGATGCTCTCGATGAACAGGTCGAAGTCCTCTGGTGCATCGCGCAGCCAGCGGTCGACGCGGCTGGGGCCGGCGTTGTAGGCGGCCACGGCGGCCAGCCGGTTGCCACGGTAGCGATCGAGCATCTCGCGCACATAATGGCTACCCAGACGAATATTGACTGCCGGATCGAACAGCTTCCCGGCAGCGGGAGGCTCGACGTTGGCGCGGGCGCTGACATGACGCGCGGTGGCGGGCATCAGCTGCATCAGGCCGCGTGCGCCGACCGAGGACTGGGCCCGAGGGTTGAAGGCGCTCTCGCGACGGGCGATCCCCATCAGCAGATAGGGGTCGACGTCGAGGCGCTGCCCCCAGCGCTGGAAGGCGTCGCGGTAGGCCAGCGGGAAGCGCCACGCCAGCGCATCCCACTCGCGGGCGAGGATGGTGGTCTGCACCGCCAGAGCGTACCAGCCCTGCTGCATGGCGTAGTCGGCCATGGCGTTGGCCTTGTCGGTATCGGCACGGCGTGAGGCGAAGTACCATTCGCTGCGCGCCAGCCCCGGCTCGCCGATACGCATCAGTGCCTCGACACGCTGGATGACCGGCCAGCCGGCGACCTGCTGACGATAGGCGGCGTTGAACGTCGCCCGGCGCAGGTTCAGGTCATAGGGCTGGTCGATCCGGTCGGCGGCGGCGAAGCCGTAGAAGCTGCGCTGTTCGGCAGCGGCGGCGTAGGCCTTGTGGGCAGTCTGCCGATCGCCGAGTTCTGACAGGGCGCGGCCCAGCCAGTATTGCCAGCGGGCGTCCTGGCGTGGGTCGTCGGGCATGGCGTGTACCCAGTCGATGACTCCCTGCCAGTCACGCTCGGCCAATGCCCGGCGTACCCGCAGTTCCAGCAGATCGCTGTCGCCGAGCCCGGGAAGTACCTGGTCGACCCAGCCGCGATTGTTGTCCACCTCGCGCACCATCGAGTAGAAGGCCAGGTCGCGCTCGATCGCCTGACGCTGCCGGGTGGCGAGGTCGAGGTGAGGGGCGATCTTGCGCCAGGCTTCCAGCGCCGCCTCCGTGTCGGCCCGCGTGAACTGGTGCATGGCGGCGGCGAACAGCGGGCCGCTGGCGCCCTCGTGGCCGATATCGCGCGGTATCCGGGTGATCGCCGCATAGTCCTTGCGCAGCCGCTCCAGTGCGCCCTTGGCGTCGCCCCAGCCGGCGGGCAGCTGGCGCTCCAGATAGCGCATCAGCCCGGTCTCGCCGTTTTCCCAGGCAAGCAGCAGGCGCTGCCAGACCTGAACACCGCCGATCTCGCCACGTGCGCGCAGGGTGTTGAACAGGGTGTCGCACTCGCCGGGCTGAGAGTGGCCGGTCAACCACAAATCTCGGCCGCCCTCGGCCGCCTTTTCGGGGGCCTTGTCGAGCAGCGCAGTGTAGTAGTAGCAGCGGCGAATCACGCCGCGCGGCTCGCCGTCGCTCACCGCCAGCAGCGCGTCGAAGCGCCCGGCCTTGCCGTAAGCGACTTCGGCCACGCCGCGCATCCAGGTCGACAGCGGCGAATCGGCATGCCGGGTGATGAAGGCATTGACGGTCGCCGGTGGCGCGTCGGGCAATTGGCCGCGGAGGCGATGATAGTCGATGTAACCGGCGAGGACGTGATCGTCGATGGCCGTATCGTCGACACGATTCCACTGGTGGGCACGGGCGGCGTCCAGCGCCTCTCGCAGGGCTTGGTCGTCGGCTTCGTCGGCCACAGCCGGCAGGCTGATCAGCAATGCGCTCAACAGCGCGAGGCCGTGACGGGAGATTCGAAGGGGCATCGCCGGCTCCTCCTCGGGCTTGCCTATCGGTTGCAGTCTGTCTCATCCTCGCCCATAGCGACGGCCTTGAGTAGTGTCGTCGGCTTACGACAGGAGCAATCATGGCCCTTTTCAAGGCCGGCGGCATCGCCGCCACCCTCAGAAAGCGTCGTCGCGCCCTGACGGCTATCGCCCGTGCCATGCGGCTGTTCGTGCCGATGTGCCGTGACGTGGTGAGCGGTCGCTACCGCCCGGTACCCTGGCCGGCCTTCGGCTGGATGGCGCTGGCGGCGGCGTATCTGGTTTCGCCGCTGGATCTGATTCCCGACGTGCTGCTGGTGATCGGCCTGGTCGACGACATGGTGATCGTCGGCTGGCTGCTGACCCGTGTCGATGCCGCGCTGGCCGACTACCGGCTCTGGAAGAGCGAGGGGCCGCCCGCGGCGCGCTAAGAGTTTCTTTCATAACCGGTGGACAGGATGGGCTTTCTCGGTGGCAAGGCTTTGCGAGGGCGCTGTAAACCCCTCCCTGGGCGCTACCTTTGCCATCCATGGCAAAGGACCCTCGCTTCGCCTTGCCACCGACGCCCATCATCAACGGGGTTTGGAAATACGTTCTGAACGGCGCCGGATCGGTTCGTTGCGGCCAGCGATCGGGCCATTGGGCCCGGTTTCGACTCAGGTGCTTGAAAACGCTCGAACTAGCCCCATATCGGCGGTGTCACGTTCTACACACCATGAGGGGCTTGAATCCATGACCACCGCCACCCATGAAGAAACGCTCGGCTTCCAGACGGAAGTCAAGCAACTGCTCCATCTGATGATCCACTCCCTGTATTCCAACCGGGAGATATTCCTGCGCGAGCTGATTTCCAACGCGGCCGACGCCACGGACAAGCTGCGCTACGCGGCGTTGAACAACGACGCGCTCTACGAGGGCGACAGTGACCTGCGCATCGAGATCGAGCATGACGCCGACAACAAGACGGTGACGGTGCGCGACAACGGCATCGGCATGACCCGCGATGACGTCGTCGCCAACCTCGGCACCATTGCCAAGAGCGGCACCGCCGAGTTCCTCAAGCAGCTCTCCGGCGAGCAGCAGAAGGATGCCAAGCTGATCGGCCAGTTCGGGGTGGGCTTCTATTCCGCTTTCATCGTTGCTGATGAGGTCACCGTGCGCACGCGGCGTGCCGGCGATGACAGCGGCGTCGAGTGGCGCTCGAAGGGCGAGGGCGAGTTCACCGTCGCCGACATCGACAAGCCCGAGCGTGGTACCGAGATCGTCCTGCACCTCAAGGAGGACGCCGGGGAATTTGCCGACGACTTCCGGCTGCGCAACCTGGTGCGCAAGTACTCGGACCATATCGATGTGCCGGTGCGCATGCCCAAGACCGAGACCGCCAAGGACGACGACGGCAACGAGATCGAGGGCAGCGAAGTCACTACCTGGGAGACCGTCAACGAAGCCCAGGCGCTGTGGGTGAGGCCCAAGAGCGAGGTCAGCGACGACGAATACAAGGCGTTCTACAAGCACATCGCCCATGATTTCAGCGATCCGCTGACTTGGAGTCACAACAAGGTCGAGGGCAAGCTCGAGTACACCAGCCTGCTCTACGTGCCGGAGCGCGCGCCGTTCGACCTCTACGAGCGTGACGGCGCCCGCGGCGTGCGCCTGTATGTGCAGCGTGTGTTCATCATGGATGACGCCGAACAGTTCCTGCCGCTCTACCTGCGCTTCATCAAGGGGGTGGTTGACACCAAGGATCTGTCGCTGAACGTCTCCCGCGAGCTGCTGCAGAAGGACCCGCAGGTCGACAAGATGAAGTCGGCGCTGACCAAGCGTGCCCTGGACATGCTCAAGAAGCTGGCCAAGGACAAGGACGCCTACCAGACGTTCTGGAACACCTTCGGCAGCGTGCTCAAGGAAGGCCCGGCGGAAGACTTCGCCAACCGCGACAAGATCAGCGAGCTGCTGCGCTTCTCGACCACGCATACCGACACCGCGGTGCAGGACCAGTCGCTGGCCGACTACGTGTCGCGCATGAAGGAAGGCCAGCAGAAGATCTACTACATCGTCGCCGATGGCTTCAATGCGGCCCGCAACAGCCCGCATCTGGAGATCTTCCGCAAGAAGGGCGTCGAGGTGCTGCTGCTCCACGATCGCATCGACGAGTGGCTGATGAGCCACCTCACCGAATACGACGGCAAGGCCTTCGCCGACGTGGCCAAGGGCGACCTGGACCTCGGCGAGATCGAGGGCGAGGAGGAGAAGCAGGCCCAGGAGGAAACCGCCAAGGCCAAGGAGGAGCTGGTCAAGCGCGTCAAGGAGGCGCTGGGCGACAGTGTTCAGGAGGTCCGCGTGACCCATCGCCTGACCGACTCACCGGCCTGCGTGGTGCTCTCCGAGCACGAGATGGGCTTCCAGATGCGTCGCATCATGGAGGCCGCCGGCCAGCCGATGCCCGAGGTCAAGCCGATCCTTGAGCTCAACCCCGAGCACTCGCTGGTGAACCGGCTGGAAGGCACCGACGGCGAGGGCTTTGCCGATCTGGCGCACATCCTGCTGGATCAGGCGATCATCGCCGAGGGCGGCCATCTGGATGACCCGGCGGCCTATGTCAAGCGGCTCAACAGCCTGCTGACTGCCTGACGACTGCGCACCGCTGCACCCGAAACCCGCTCGCCGGCCACGGCGAGCGGGTTTGTCGTTTCCGGGCCGTCGATGGTTTTACCTGCCTGGAACCGATGATTACAGTGGATGTAAATGCTCGCCGACCGGGATGACCACCATGAGCCTCGATGACCTGCGTTTCGACAACAGCTGGGCGCGTCTCCCCGAGGCGTTCTACCGCGAGGTGGCGCCCACCGCCTGGCGCGATACCCATGTGCTCGATCTCAGCCCGCTGGGCGCCGCCCAGCTCGATCTCGATCCGGCATCGGTCGAGCCGGAGCGACTGGCGGCACTGATGGCCGGTCGTGAGCTGCTGCCGGGCATGCGCCCGATCGCCCAGAAGTACACCGGCCACCAGTTCGGCACCTACAATCCGGCGCTCGGCGATGGCCGCGGGCTGTTGCTGGGCGAGGCGACGACCCGGCAGGGGGCGGTCGACCTGCATCTCAAGGGCGCCGGCCAGACGCCTTTCTCGCGTTTCGGCGACGGGCGAGCGGTGCTGCGCTCCTCGATCCGCGAGTACCTGGCCGGCGAGGCCATGCAGGCGCTGGGCATTCCCACCACCACGGCCCTGGCCGTGGCGGTCAATGGTGAGCGGGTGATGCGCGAGCGGGTCGAGCCGGGGGCCACCCTGATGCGCTTGGCGCCCAGCCATGCCCGCTTCGGGCATGTCGAATGGCTCTACCAGCAGGGGGGCGTGGAGGGCATGCGCCGGCTTGTGCAGCATGTCATCGAGCGCCATCGTCCGGCACTGGCCGAGGCTGGGAATCCGGCCGAGGCGCTGTTCGCCGATGTCGTCGCGCGCACGGCCGAGACGATCGCTGCCTGGCAGGCCTATGGCTTTGTGCACGGGGTGATGAACACCGACAACATGTCGCTGCTCGGCCTGACCCTGGACTACGGCCCCTATGCCTTCCAGGAGCGTTTCAGGCCCGGCTGGACGCCCAATCACACCGACGCCGAGGGGCGCTATGCCTACGATCGCCAGCCGGGGGTGGCACTGTGGAACCTGATGGTGCTGGCCCAGTCGCTGACGCCGCTGGTCGATGCCGGGCGCCTGCGTGACCGGCTCGATGACTTCGAGCCGGCGCTGGAGGCGGCCTATGCGCGGCGGATGCGCGCGCGGCTGGGGCTGGCCGAATCCCGGGATGACGACGCCACCCTGGCGGCCGACTGGCTGTCGCTGCTGGCTCGCCATGAGGCCGACTTCCACTCGGCGTTTCGTGCCCTGGGGGCCTACCGGGGGGATGACGAGTCGCGCCGGCAGCTGGCGGCGCATCTGGAGATTCCCGCCGATGACCCTGCGCTGGTTGCCTGGCTCGAGGCCTACCGGACGCGTCTCGAGGAGGAGTCGCGCAGTGCCGAGACGCGCCAGCGTGCCATGGATGCCGTGAATCCCTGCTACATCCTGCGCCACCGGCCGCTTCAGCAGGTCATCGCCGCGGCCGAGGCCGGCGACCCGGGGCCGCTCCGGCGCCTGCGCGAGCGCCTGGCCGTGCCCTTCGTGCCCCATGAGGACGGCGCGGAGGACTGGACGAGCCCGCCCCCGCGCGACGCGCCCCCTGTGGTCCTGTCCTGCTCCTCGTGACGTGAAGCCCGAGCGGGCCGGACCGGGCGGCCGGATCGAGAGCGCGCATAACACGGGTGGGGCGCCTATGCTGTGTGGACGCCATGTCGCCCGACAGGAATTCTGCCATGCCCGTCTCGTCCCGTTCCCTGCTCCAGCGTTCCACCGATGCGCGCGATAGCGGCACGGCCCTGCTGCTGATCGACCTGCAGCAGACGATGGATGGCTGCGCTCGAGCACGGCAGCGCAGCAATCCCGATCTCGAGGCTCGGGTCGCCGCCCTGCTGGCCTGCTGGCGCCGAGGCGATGGACTCGTCGTGCATCTGCACCGCTTTTCCCCGACGTGCGATGACGGCGTGCCCTCTTCCCGCCTCGAGCATCCGCTGTCGTGTGCCGACCCCCTCCCGGGCGAACGCGTCCTGGCCCGCCATGCCGAAAGCGGCTTCGTGGGCACGGGGCTGGAAACCTGGCTGCATCGCCGCGGCGTCTCGCGGCTGATGCTCGCCGGCGTGGCGACGGCCAGGAGCGTCGGTGCCACGGCGTGTCACGCCACCAGCCTGAGTTTCTCCGTGACGGCCGTGGAGGACGCCTGTGCCGACTTCGACCTGATCGATCGACGCGGTCACATCTGGCAGGCCGAGACGGTTCATGACATGGGCGTGGCATTGATGATCACGGAAGGGGTCGATGAAGTGAGTGTTTCCGAAGTGCTTCGTCGCTGCTGAGGGTGCGTCGATCTGGTTGAGATGATGGCGTAAATAATGGATGACTTATGCCGATCATAAGTAAAAAGCGAGGTGTAACTTTTCCTGTTTTTCCATATAAATCAATGGCTTGTTTTCGATATTGTGCATAACGGCTGCGTTATGAGTGCCATAAACCCATGATTATGATGGATTTTTTTAACAAGGTTGTTGATCTTTTCAGCGTTTGCCAAAAGACTGGAAAAAGTCGCTGCCAAAAAACGCTTTCACCGAGGTCATGCCACGTCGTGGCGAGATAGAGCGGCGACGTTTTTTGAAAGACACGCCGGGAATTCGACAAGGGATCGATCACGATGAACGATCAGCCGGATGGCAAGTGCCACTGTGGTCGCCCTGCGCCTAGCCGCGCGAGTCGAGCAGGCCGGCGTGCTCATTATCGTCAAGGGGAGGGAAGCGCATCATGAAAGTCGGTGCACCCAGGGAAGTCAGGCCGGGAGAGGCGCGAGTCGCGCTGACGCCCGAAAGCGCCCAGCACATTCAGAAGCTCGGCCATGAGTGCCTCATCGAAGCCGGGGCCGGTACAGCCGCCGGTTTCGATGACGCGGCCTATCGCAAGGCGGGCGTCGAGGTCGTGGAAGGTGCCGAGGCGCTGTGGCAGGCGTCGGATGTGGTCATCAAGGTGCGTGAACCGACCGAGGAAGAGGCCGGGCGGCTGCGGGACGACCAGACGCTGATCTCGTTCTTCTGGCCGGCCCAGAACGAGGCCATGCTCGAGCGCTGCAAGGACAGCGGCGCCACGGTCGTTGCCATGGACATGGTGCCACGCATCTCGCGGGCCCAGAAAATGGATGCCCTGTCGTCCACCGCCAATATCGCCGGCTACCGGGCGGTGATCGAGGCGGGCAACCAGTTCGGCCGCTTCTTCACCGGCCAGGTGACGGCGGCGGGCAAGGTACCGCCGGCCAAGGTACTGGTGGTCGGTGCCGGGGTGGCGGGGCTCGCCGCCATCGGTACGGCGACCAGTCTGGGGGCGGTGGTGCGGGCCTTCGATGTACGCCCCGAGGTGGCCGAGCAGATCGAATCCATGGGTGCCGAGTTCCTGTTCCTCGACTTCGACGAGAGCCAGGACGGCGCCGAGAGCGGCGGTTACGCCAAGCCTTCCAGCCCCGAGTTCCGCGAAAAGCAGCTGGCGCTGTTTCGCGAACAGGCCGCCGAGGTGGACATCGTCATCACCACCGCGCTGATCCCCGGCAAGCCGGCGCCCAAGCTGTGGCTCGAGGACATGGTGCAGGCGATGAAGCCCGGCTCGGTGATCGTCGATCTGGCGGCCGAGAAGGGCGGCAACTGCGATCTCACCGTGCCCGACGAGCGCATCGTCACCGACAACGGTGTGGTCATCGTCGGCTACACCGACTTCCCGTCGCGGATGGCCACCCAGGCCTCGCTGCTCTATGCCACCAACATCCGTCACATGCTGACTGACCTGACGCCCGACAAGGACGGGGTGCTCCAGCATGACATGGAGGATGACGTGATTCGTGGCACCACCGTGACCCATCAGGGCGAGATCACCTTTCCGCCGCCGCCGCCCAAGGTCAAGGCGATCGGCGCCGCCAAGCCCAAGCCCAGGGTCAAGGAGCCGACGCCCGAGGAGAAGAAGGCCGCCGAGCATGCCGCCTTCCTCGCCCAGACCAAGCGTCAGGTGACGATGCTCGTCGTCGGCGGGGTGGTGATGTGGCTGCTGGGGCTGGTCGCGCCGGCGTCCTTCATGCAGCACTTCATCGTCTTCGCCCTGTCGTGCTTCGTCGGCTTCCAGGTGATCTGGAACGTCAGTCATTCGCTGCACACCCCGCTGATGGCGGTCACCAACGCCATCTCCGGCATCATCATCCTGGGGGCGATCCTGCAGATCGGCTCGAGCAGTATCCTGGTCGGCCTGCTGGCCGGCATCTCGGTGCTGATCGCGAGCATCAACATCGTGGGCGGCTTCCTGGTGACGCGCCGCATGCTGGCGATGTTCCAGAAATCCTGAGCGGCGGAGAAACGAGATCATGATGGGACAAGAATTCGTGTCTGCCGCGGCGATCGCGGCAAGTGTACTGTTCATCCTCTCGCTGGGGGGGTTGAGCAATCAGGAGAAGGCCAAGCGGGCGGTGTGGTACGGCATCGTCGGCATGGCGATCGGGGTCGTCTTCACGGCCCTGGGGCCGGGCATCGGCGGCTACTGGTGGATGCTGCCGATGATGCTGATCGGGGCGCTGATCGGTGCCTACCTGGCCCGCAAGGTCGAGATGACCGAGATGCCGCAGCTGGTGGCGGCGCTGCACAGCTTCGTCGGCCTGGCCGCGGTCTTCGTCGGCTTCAATGCCGACCTGGAACGGCGCCGGGTGCTGGCCATGCAGATCGCCGATCAGGGAAGCGAGCAGCTTTCCGCCTTCGCCGCCCTGCTGGCCCACAAGACGTCGGCGGAACTGGCCTTCCTGCAGGTGGAGGCCGTGCTGGGCATCTTCATCGGTGCGGTGACCTTCACCGGCTCGGTGGTGGCCTTCGGCAAGCTGGCCGGCAAGATCAACAGCAAGCCGCACAAGCTGCCGGGCGGGCACTGGCTCAACGGTGGGGCGGCACTGGTTTCGCTGCTGCTGGCGATCGTCTACCTCAACGGTGGCGGCTTCTGGACGTTGCTGCTGATCGCGCTGCTGGCCTTCTTCATCGGCTATCACCTGATCATGGGCATCGGCGGCGCCGACATGCCGGTGGTGGTGTCGATGCTCAACAGCTACTCCGGCTGGGCGGCGGCGGCGATCGGCTTCACGCTGTCCAATGACCTGCTGATCGTCACCGGCGCCCTGGTGGGCTCCTCCGGCGCCATCCTCTCCTACATCATGTGCAAGGCGATGAACCGCAACTTCGTCAGCGTGATTCTCGGCGGCTTCGGCGGCACTCAGGGCCCGGCCGCGGAAATCGAGGGCGAGATGGTGTCGATCGACGTGGGGGGCGTGGCCAGCGCGCTCAACGACGCCGACAGCGTGATCATCGTGCCGGGCTACGGCATGGCGGTGGCCCAGGCGCAGAACGCGGTCAGCGAGCTGACCCGCAAGCTGCGCAGCGCCGGCAAGGAAGTCCGCTTCGGCATCCACCCGGTTGCCGGGCGCCTGCCGGGTCACATGAACGTGCTGCTCGCCGAGGCCCGGGTGCCCTACGATATCGTCATGGAGATGGACGAGATCAACGACGATTTCGCCGAGACCGACGTGGTGATCGTCATCGGCTCCAACGACATCGTCAACCCGGCCGCCCAGGAGGACCCCAACAGCCCGATCGCCGGCATGCCGGTGCTGCGGGTCTGGGAGTCCAAGCAGGTCTTCGTCTGCAAGCGCGGCCAGGGCACGGGCTACTCCGGTATCGAGAACCCGCTGTTCTACAAGGAGAACACCCGCATGCTCTATGGTGATGCCCGGTCCAGCATCGACAGCCTCGTGCCGTTGATCGACTAGCCTCCCGCCGACGCGACGCCCCCGCCAGGGGGCGTTTTTCGTTACACTGGGGGGCACTCAACGTGACAGCTAGGAAGCGAGGATGAGCGACGATAGCCCGAAGGTGGCGGTACTGGGCGGCGGCAGTTTCGGCACGGCGCTGGCCAGCATCGCCGCCGACAACGGCGCCCGGGTCCGTCAGTGGCTGCGCGATGCCGAGCTGGTGTCCACCATCAATCGCGAGCATCGCAATACGCGCTATCTGCCGGACTTCGCCATCAACCCCAACGTGGTGGCCGATACCGACCTGGCCGCCGTGCTCGACGGCGCGGAGCTGGTCTTCGTGGCCATTCCCTCCAAGGCCTTCCTGCAGGTCGTCCGCCAGGCACGCCCCTGGCTGCGTCCCGAACAGATCCTGGTCAGCACCACCAAGGGCATCCAGGCCGACGGCTTCAAGCTGATGAGCCAGATCCTCGAGGAGGAGACCGGCTTCGCCCATATCGGTGTGCTCTCCGGCCCCAACCTGGCGTCCGAGATCGCCGACCGGCAGCTGACGGCGACGGTGGTGGCCAGCGACGACGCGCTGACGCGGGCGCGGGTGCAGACGGCGCTGGGCTGCGACTACTTCCGGGTCTACGCCAGCAACGACCGTTACGGGGTGGAGCTGGGCGGGGCGCTCAAGAACATCTACGCCATCGCCGCCGGCATGGCCGCCGCCCTGGGCATGGGCGAGAACACGCGCAGCATGCTGATGACCCGGGCGCTGGCCGAGATGAGCCGCTTCGCCGTGGCGCTGGGCGCCAACCCCATGACCTTCCTGGGGCTGGCCGGGGTCGGCGACCTGATCGTCACCTGCTCCTCGAAGCTGTCACGCAACTATCGGGTCGGCTTCGCGCTGGGGGAGGGGCGGTCGCTGGACGAGGCGGTCGCCGCGCTGGGCCAGGTCGCCGAGGGGGTCAACACCGTCAGTCTGGTGCGCGACAAGGCCCGCGCCGAGGGGATCTACATGCCGCTGTGCGAAGGGCTCTATCAGGTGCTGTTCAATCAGGTCCCGGCGCGCGACATGGCGCGTCTGCTGATGCGCAACGAGCAGAGCAGCGATGTCGAGTTCACGCTGTCCCGGGAGTCGGTCGTGCAGGCCAAGCGCGAGCAGCAGGAGGGGCCGTAATGTCGATGCTGTGGATCATGCGCCACGGGCAGGCCGCGCCGGGACGCCCGGACGCCGCCCGCGAACTGACCGCCGAGGGGCGTGCCGAGGCGGCGCGCATGGCCGACTGGCTGGCCGGCTCGCTGGACGAGTCGCAGCGCCGAGCGCTGCGCATCGTCGCCAGCCCCTACCGGCGTGCCCGACAGACCGCCGCCATCGTCGCCGAACGGTTCGGCGTGGCGGTGGAGACACTCGAGTTCATCACCCCCGATGACCCGGTCGAGCCGGTCATCGACTGGCTGCAACAGGCCGCCGACGAGACACCGCTGCTGCTGGTCAGCCACATGCCGCTGGTCGGCGCGCTGACCGGGCGCCTGGTGGAGGGCGACCGGCGCAGCTCGCTGCCCATGCCCACCGCGGCCATCGCCGCCCTGGAAGCCGAGGTCTGGGCGGCCGGCTGCGCCGAACTCAGGGCGTTTCGCCACCCGGCCGATTTCGCCTGATCGTCCATTGTCCGTCTGCCGGCGTTTCCTTCCCCATTTCCTCCTGCCTGCCGTCCACGGCAGGCGACTGGCCCGAGGCTGAGCGCGTCTCTCGGGTCGTGACCGAAGCGAATTCGTGCCCGATTAGCCCTTCGTTGCATCGACCATGGTCGATGTTGTCATACAGCCGGGTGGCTCCTAGATTTGCAGTTGTATGATGTATGACAAGTCGGCGGGCCATCATGTCACGTCGCCTTCAACGAGTCGGGCAAGAGGGGCAATCCGTGAATTTTTCCAGAGACGCAGTCATTCAGGCGGTCGGCGATGGCCTGCTTTCCTTTCCCGTGACGGATTTCGACGAGCAGGGGCATTTCGATCGCGACAGCTACCGTCAGCGGCTGGAATGGTTCGTCAGTCATGAGGTGTCGGCGGTGTTCGTCGCCGGTGGCACGGGGGAGTTCTTCAACCTGACGCTCGACGAGTTCCGCGAGGTCGTCACCGTCGCCGTGGAAACGGTGGGCGGCAAGCTGCCGGTCATCGCCAGTGCCGGTCTCAGCGTCGGCGCCGGGCAGGCCTACGCCCGGGCGGCGGAAGAGGCCGGGGCGGACGGCATCCTGCTGATGCCGCCGTACCTGACCGAATGTCCGCAGGAGGGCCTGGTGGAGTACGCGCGCCGGATCTGCAATTCGACCGCGATCAATGTCATCTACTACAACCGTGGCAATGGCGTGCTCGAGGCCGACGCGGTGCAGCAGCTGGCCGATGCCTGTCCGAACCTGATCGGGCTGAAGGATGGCAAGGGCGACATGCAGCTGCTCAACAAGATCGTCAAGACGGTTGGCGACCGACTGGTCTATGTCGGCGGCGTGCCGACCGCCGAGATCTTCGCCGAGGCCTACCTGTCGATCGGGGTGAACACCTATTCCTCGGCGGTCTTCAACTTCGTGCCGGAGCTGGCGGTCACGTTCTATCGGGCGCTGCGCAACGGGGATTCCGCCACGGTGAAGCAAATCACCAACGACTTCTTCATTCCATTCGTCAACCTGCGTGACCGCCGGAAAGGCTATGCGGTCAGTCTGATCAAGGAGGGAGCCAGTATCATCGGCCGATCCGCCGGACGCGTTCGCGCGCCCCTGGTGATGCCGACCGAGGAGGAACGCAAGCAACTCGAGGACCTGGTACGTATCGCCGGGCAGCTATAACGACAATTTCCCTTGCCACAGGAGTCATGTCATGCCGATTCACAACAATCCCAAGATGAAGGGCACGCTTTCTCTCGCCGCACTGGGTGGTGCGATGGTGCTGATGGCCTCGCCGGCCCAGGCCGAACAGTGGCGCGGCTGGAACATTCATCCGCCGGGCTACCCTAACAGCATCGCCCTGGAAGATTTCGCCAAGGAGGTCGCCAAGAAGACCGACGGCCGTATCGAGCCCAAGGTCTACAACAATGCCGTGCTCGGCGACCAGCCCGATGCCATCGAGCAGACCCGCAACGGCGCCCTGGACTTCGCCAACTTCAACATGGGGCCGATGGGCCCGATCGTGAATGCCACCAACGCCCTTTCGCTGCCGTTCATCTTCAAGAGTCCGGACGACATGTACCGGATCATGGACGGCGATATCGGCGACCGCTTCGCCGATGCCCTGGCCAAGAAGAACCTGATCGCGCTGTCCTGGTTCGGCTCCGGGGCCCGCAGCCTCTACAACACCGATCATCCGGTGAAGACGCCCGACGACGTCAAGGGGCTCAAGGTCCGCGTCATGAACAACGACCTCTATGTCCAGATGATCGACGAGCTCGGTGGCAACGCGACACCGATGGCCTACGGAGAGGTCTACCAGGCGCTCAAGACCGGGGTCATCGACGGCGCCGAGAACAACTATCCGTCGTACGAGTCCAGTGGTCACTACGAGGTGGCGAAATACTACTCGCTGACCGAGCACCTGATCCTGCCCGAGTGCCTGTGCGTCGCCAAGTCCAGCTGGGAAGACCTCTCCGCGGACGACCAGAAGGTCGTGCGCGAAGCCGCCGAGAATGCCGCCAAGGAGCAGCGTCAGCTGTGGCAGAAGCGGGTCGAGAAGAGCAAGCAGAAGGTTCTCGATTCCGGCGTGAAGATCAACGAGGTGGACGACAAGTCGGCGTTCCAGGCCAGGATGCAGCCGATCTACGACGAGTTCACCCAGCAGAACCCGGATCTGGAATCGCTGGTGACGGACATCCAAGCCGCACAGAAGTGATCCGTTAGTCCCACGAAGCGTCCCGGGCCAATCGTGGCCCGGGACGTCTTGAGAGGATTGGATATCGTGAGCTCATACTCCGACCAATTGAGTGACCAGAGCGAAGTCTCGACACCCCAGAGCGCGTTCGATGGTCTCCTGGATGGCATCGCCCACCTGTGCATCATCGTCTCTGGGGTGCTGCTGGTCTTTTTGATCATTACCTTCGGCTGGCTGGTGTTCGGTCGTTATGTCCTCAACGACACGCCGACCTGGGTGGAACAGTCCTCGCTGCTGATCGTCGTCTACATCACCTGCCTGGGGGCGGCCGCCGGCGTGCGCAGGAATTCTCACCTGAGCATCGATTTCGTCCGCGAAGGGCTGCCGGCCGTGCCGCGCGACATCATGCGCTATGTCGCCGATCTCTTCGTGGTCGCCTTCGGTGGCTTCATGGCCTGGCAGGGCGGGATCCTGGTCATGGACAACATCGGTCGCCCGATCCCCATGATCGGTCTGTCCGAAAGCTGGCGTGCGGCACCGCTGGCGATTTGCGGGGCCCTGATGGTGCTCTTTGCCGGCACCAGCATTGTCCAGCGTCTCATGAAGCACGGGAGGAAGTGACACCATGGGCCTGATGATTCTTTTCGGCGTGTTCTTTCTGGGGCTGATCGTCGGTGCACCGGTGGCCTTTGCCGTGGGGCTGGCGGCGGTGGTCACCTTCATCCACGAAGGCTTGCCGCTGTTCGTCGGCTTTCAGCGGATTCTCTCGGGAATCTCGGTCTTTTCGCTGCTGGCCATTCCCTTCTTCATCTTCGCCGGGGAGCTGATGCTGCATGGCGGCATCTCCACGCGCCTGGTGCGCCTGGCGTCGGCGGCGGTGGGTCGCGTCCGCGGCGGGCTCGGCCTGGTCAACGTCACCTCCTCGATGCTGTTCGGTGGCATTTCCGGCTCGGCGGTTGCCGATACCTCGGCGCTGGGTTCGATCCTGATCCCGGTCATGAAAGAGAAGGGCTACGACGGCGACTATGCGGTCAACGTGACGGTCACCTCGTCCATCGCCGGCGTGGTGATCCCGCCCAGCCACAACATGATCCTCTACGCCGTGGCGGCCGGGGGCGGGATCTCGGTCACCAAGCTGTTCATCGCGGGCATCGTGCCGGGCGTGCTGATGTGCCTGGCCCTGGCGGTGGCCGCCTATGTGGTGGCCGTCAAGCGGGGTTATGCGGGCGAGACGTTTCCCGGCTGGCGGGCGCTGATCATCAGCTTCGCGGCGGCGCTGCCGGGCCTGCTGACGGCGGTGATCATCGTCGGCGGCGTGCTGTCGGGCATTCTCACCGTGACCGAGTCCGGCGCCTTCGGCGCGATCTACGCCATCGTGATCACCGGCCTGGTCTATCGGGAGCTGCGCTGGGAGCCGTTCAAGCAGGCGGTCTATCAGGCGGTGCGCACGACGTCGCTGGTGATGATCCTGGTGGGCTGCGCCTCGGCGTTTTCCTATCTGCTGGCCCTGTACAGCGTGCCGGAGCTGCTCAGCGACGCACTGCTGAAGATCTCCGACAACCCCTACGTGATCCTGCTGCTGCTCAACCTGCTGCTGCTGGGGCTGGGGATGATCATGGACATGGCGGCGCTGATCCTGATCTGCACGCCGATCTTCCTGCCGGTCGCCGAGCAGTTCGGCATGGACCCCATCCAGTTCGGGATCATCATGATGATCAACCTGGGACTGGGCCTGTGCACGCCACCGGTGGGCTCCTGCCTGTTCGTCGGCAGCGTGATCGGCAAGGTCAAGATCGAGCACGCGGTCAAGACGATCTGGCCGTTCTACCTGGCGCTGTTCGCGGTGCTGATGCTGGTGACCTATATCCCGGCGATCTCCCTGACGCTACCCGGCATGCTGGGCTGATCGACAACTCATGACCAGGAATTCGAGTGCCATGAAAATTGCCGCCGTAAACACGCACATCCTCGACTACAAGCTCGATCAGGCCTTCGAGAGCGCCTCGATGCGCTTCGAGCGTCGCCAGCACTGTCTCGTCGAGATCGTCTGCGAGGACGGTACCGTCGGCTGGGGCGAGTGCCTGGGCCCGGCGACGATCAACGCCGTGATCGTCCGGGCCTACGCGGCCGGTCTGATCGGCAGCAACCCGCTGGAGACCGAGAAGCGCTGGCTCGAACTCTACAACCGGCTGCGCGACCAGGGGCAGCGCGGCGTGACGATGACCGCGCTGAGCGGCATCGACATCGCCCTGTGGGACATCAAGGGCAAGCACTACGGCGCGTCGGTCTCGGAGCTGCTGGGCGGACGCTTTCGTGACCGCGTGCGGGCCTACGCCACCGGCTCGTTTCGCCGCGACGGCGTCGACCGGGTGCAGGACGTCGCCGAGGAGGTCGCCGGCTACGTCCGGGAAGGCTTTCACGGCGTCAAGATCAAGATCGGTTTCGGCGTCGAGGAAGACATGGCGGTCATCGCCGCCGCCCGCAAGGCGATCGGTCCCGAGTGCCGTCTGATGATCGACGCCAATCACGGCTACGACCTGCTCGAGGCGCTGGAGGTGGGGCGGCGTGCGGCCGAGCTCGGCGTCGACTGGTTCGAGGAGCCGGTGCTGCCCGAGCAGATCGACACCTACCGCGCCGTACGCCAGGGGCAGCCGATCCCGGTAGCCAGCGGCGAAAACTGGCACGGCCGTTATGCCATGCAGGAGCCGCTGGCCACCCGGGCGGTCGATATCATCCAGCCGGATGTGTGTGGCGTCGGCGGGTTTTCCGAGAGTCGGCGTGTCGCCGACATGGCGGCGATGTTCGGCGTGCGGCTGGTGCCGCATGTCTGGGGTACGGCGGTGGCCATTGCGGCGGGTCTCCAGTTCATGGCGGCATTGCCTCCCAACCCGCCGCGGCGCCGGCCCATCGAGCCGATTCTGGAATTCGATCGTACCCGCAACCCCTTCCGTCAGGCGGTGGTGACCTCGCCCATCGAGCATGTCAAGGGCGTGGTCACGATTCCCGACGGCCCGGGGCTGGGCATCGAGGTCAACCGCGATGCGCTGCGTCAGTATGCGCTGAAGGAGGCCTGACGGTGATCGAGATTCCCGCCAATACCCGGCCCCTGGACGGGTCGCCGCCCAGGCTGAATACGCCGGCCGGGGCGACTGATTGCCATATCCATCTCTATCCGCCGGGATTTGCGCCTCAGCCCGGCGGGCCCGGAATCGCCGAGCTGGGTACCGTCGATGACTATCGGCGGGTTCAGCGCCGTCTGGGACTCGAACGGGTGGTGGTGACCCAGTCCAATGCCTATCAGCGCGACAATGGTGCCCTGCTGGACTCGCTCGACCGGTTGGGCGATTCGGCCCGCGGCGTGGCGGCGGTCTCGCCCGAGACCACGTCGACCCAGCTGGATGACTGGCACGCCAGAGGCGTACGCGGTGCGCGCATCATGAACCTGCCCGGCGGCGCCGTCACCCATGCCGACATGCCCGCCGTCGAGCGGCTTATCCGGCCCTTCGGCTGGCACCTGATGGTGCAGTTCAACGGCCGTCACCTGGAGGCGTACCTGGACGGCCTCGAGCGTCTCGAGGGCGACTACATCATCGATCACATCGGCAAGTTCATGCCACCGGTCCCCGCCGACGACTACCGTGTCGACGCCATCGTTCGGCTGCTGGATCGCGGCAATGCCTGGTTCAAGATCTGCGGCGGCTACGAGGCGAGCGTCACGGGCGGCCCCGATTACGCCGATGTGGGCGCCATTGCCCGCCGGATCATTCGCCACGCACCCGAACGGGTGATCTGGGGCAGCAACTGGCCGCACGTCGGGGTATCCCGTGCCGATTATCCCGATGATGCCGAACAGCTGGATGTGCTGCTGGACTGGGCCGATGCCGAGGCTCGGCAGCGGATCCTGGTCGATAATCCGGCGGCACTGTACGGCTTTGAATGATCTGGCGGCCGGTTGGTGCCGGCCACTTTCCTGACCGAGTTGCAAGGAGGAAACATGCTCGAGCGAATTCTTGTCACGGGAGCCGCCGGCGGCGTCGGCAAGGCCATCCGTCCGCACCTGCATCGCCTGGCAAGGCGGGTACGGGTATCCGATATCGTCGAGGTGGAGCCTCTCGGCGAGCACGAGGAAGCCGTGACCTGCGATCTGGCCGAGGCGTCGGCCGTGCGCTCGCTGGTCGAGGGCTGCGAGGCGGTCGTGCACCTGGGCGGGATGTCCGTCGAGAAGCCCTGGGCGAGCATCCTGCAGGCCAACATCGTCGGCACGTACAATCTCTACGAGGCGGCGCGTCACGCCGGCAGGCCCCGCATCGTGTTCGCCAGCTCCAATCACGCCATCGGCTTCTACCCGCGCACGCAGACCCTCGACACCCGGGTGCCGCACCGGCCCGATTCGCTGTATGGGGTTTCCAAGTGTTTCGGCGAGGATCTGGCCAGCCTGTATTTCGACAAGTTCGGCATCGAGACGCTGAGCGTGCGCATCGGCTCCTGTTTCCCCGAGCCCGCGGACACGCGGATGATGGCCACCTGGATGAGCGTCGAGGACTTCGTGGCCCTGCTGCAGCGCGCCTTCTGGACGCCGAAGCTGGGCAATACGGTGATCTACGGGGTCTCGGACAACAGCGAGACGTGGTGGGACAACCGCCAGTCGAGCTTCCTCGGCTGGCGTCCCCGGGATAGCTCCGAACCCTGGCGCGCGCAGGTCGAGGCCCGAGATACCGGGCTGGATCCGCAGGACCCGAGCGTCCTCTACCAGGGCGGCAAGTTCGCCGCGGCGGGGCATCCCGATGATGCTTGAAAGCGCCGTCCGGTGGGTCAGGCATGCCGCGGAAGGCCGGGCGACGGACAACGGCAGCGGTTCCTGACATGCGATACTGGGGCGTCGAACCTGTGCATTCGGAAACATCGTTCCGGTCGGCGCGGGCAGGGCAGGTGACAGTGAGTGCAATCCGGTACAGGTAATGGAACAAGCAATGAATCAGTTCGGTGTCTCGCGTGTCTCGCAGTCGGGCAGCCTTTCGGGCCAGGTCTCGAAGCAGCTGGAGCAGCTGATCGGCGAGGAGCGCATCGCCGTCGGCGACAAGCTGCCGCCGGAGAATGCCCTGTGCGAGATGTTCGGGGTCAGTCGCACCGTGGTCCGCGAGGCGATTACCCACCTCAAGTCGCTGGGGCTGGTCGAGACGCGCCGCGGCATCGGTACCCGGGTGCTGCGCGCGACGCCGCTCGAGGCGCTGCCGGCCAAGCGCATCAGCCTGACCACCGTCGAGGACATCCTGCATATCCTGGAGCTGCGCCTGACGCTGGAACCCGAGGCGGCGGCCCTGGCGGCGGCCCGTCACGACGCCGACGACCGGCAGCGTCTCGAGACGACCCACCAGGCGTTCCAGCAGGCGTGTCGACACAACTCCCAGGCGCGCGAGGAAGACTTCGCGTTTCATTTCGCGATCGCCCGTGCCACGCACAATCCGGCCTTCGCCACGTTCTACGAGCAGTTCGATCAGGGGGCGATTCCCCGGGCCAAGCTGCTGGATGTCGAGCTGGACGTCGAGGCCACGCGACGCTATCTCGAGCGGGTCGGCGAGGAGCACGCCGAGATCCTCGACGCCATCCTCGCGCGGCGGGTCGAGGCGGCCCGCGAGGCCATGCGCTATCACCTGACGCGGGCCCGCGACAACTATGCGTCCTATCGCCAATGACTTTTCATTCTTCATCGACAAGGGAGAGGTTCATGACCCTGGAAGGCAAGCTACTCATCGGCCAGCAGGCCGTGCGCGGCACCCGCGGCGAGGCGTTCGATGACGCCGATGACGACGGCCCCCGGTGGCGGGACCCGCGCGACTGACGTCGCTCCCACGACCAGGCTCTGGAGGGGCAACCTGGCGTGAAATCACAACTGGCGCATGCCCCCCGACGGGACGGCCGAGGCCGTCCCGTCGCTGGTTCAGGGGGCGTCGCCCGCGTCAGTCCTGCCGGGGGCGCACCAGGAACACCGAGGCTCGGGTATGGGTGGCGACCTTGCCGCCGTGAGAGGGGATCACCACATCCAGATGCTTCGGCGGATGCGTCGGCATGATCACCAGGTCGGCCCCGTATTCGTCGATCGCGTCGATCAGCCGGTCATCCAGGTCGGCGATGGGGTCCGGGCAGATGATGAGCCGGGTGGTGACCGGCTGGCCATGCACCTCGGCGCGCTTCTGGGCAAAGGCGTCGAGTTTCTGCTGATGCTCCTCGGGAGTGCGCGCCACGGCCCCCGGGGTGTTGGCGGCGACCGCCACGTAACAGACCTCCGCATCGTAGAACTTGGCCTGGTCGGCAACCACCTGCAGCGAGGGCTCGATCACGTCGAAATGGGCGAGATCCACTGGCACCAGGATCTTCTTGAACATGCCTGTGCTCCTTGCGGCTTGCGAGAGTATCCACGAATGACCCTCTCAGTGTGGCTGCTGGATGAGGAATCGGGCAATCGCCTTTTCAACGCAAGCCGGCGGCCGGGCCGGGCTCAGATCAGGCCGGCGGCCTTGAGCAGGAAGACGCCCGCGCTGATGGTGAACAGCGACGCCAGGGTGGTGATGACGATGACGTTGGCGGCGAGCTGGGCGTTGCCGTTCACCGCCTTGGCCATCACGAAGCTGGCGGCGGCGCCGGGGCTGCCCAGGAACAGGAACAGGATGCCCAGTTCGGCGCCGCGGAAGCCCAGGGCCAGGGCGCCGAGCACCCCGAGCAGGGGGATCCACACGATCTTCCAGAGGCTGGCGTCCAGCGCCAGGCGGCTGCCGCGCTTGACCGACGTGAACGACAGGGTGCCGCCGATGCATATCAGGGCCAGGGGCAGCGACATGGCGCCGAAGTAGTCGCCGGAGGTCATCAGCCAGGAGGGCAGGTCGATGCCGAAATAGGCGAAGGGAATGGCCAGCAGGACGCTCAGGATCAACGGATTCCTGGCGATGTGCTTGAGGATCGAGCCGATCCCGGATTTCGCGCTGGCGCTGTAGTAGGCGAGGATCGCCGCCGCCAGCACGTTGTAGACGATGATGATGCCGCCGGCGAGGATGCCGCCCAGCGACAGGCCGTAGTCACCGTACTGGCTGGCGGCGAGCGCCAGGCCGACGATGCCGCAGTTGCCGCGGAAGGCGCCCTGGGCGAACACGCCGCGATCGGCGAACGGGCAGCGCAGGATGGCCCAGCCCCAGGCCAGGAAGAAGCTGAAGGCCGAGAAGCCCAGGAAATAGAGGATCACGTCCGGCTTGAAGGCGACATCCAGGTCGGCACGGACGATACTCAGGAAGATCAGCGTCGGCATGGTGGCCTTGAACACCAGCGTCGAGGCGGTGGAGACGAACTGGGCGTCGATCCAGCCGATGCGCTTGAACAGCACGCCCAGGAACACCATGGCGAAGACCGGAAGGGTGACATCGAGGGTGTGCAGGAAGACCCCGAGAAGATTCATCGAGCCGTCTCCTAGCGAACCAGCCAGAAGCCGACGATCAGGGCTGCCGTGACGGTGGCGATGAACAGGGTATTGCGCAGGCGGGTAGGGCGGGGGGCTCGGGGCACGATACGATGCACTCCTGGGTGGATTCGAGAATGACAAGGGGCCGGCGTGGGCGTTGGCATGCCCATGATAAACCCGATAGCCTGCTAAACCCAGTCGACGCCCGTCACCGGCGCTTTCCAGCGACGGGGCACGGCCTCGACGATTGCGTACTGCCGACTGAGAGAATGCCATGATCTGCGAGGAATTGAGTCTGGCCGACGGCCGCCTGGCGGCGTTGAGCTGGGGTCGCGACGGCGCGCCCGTGTGGCTGGCCCTACACGGCTGGCTGGACAATGCCGCCAGTTTCACGCGGCTCGCCCCGCGCCTGGCCGAGGCGCTGGACATCCGGCTCGTCGCCCTCGACTTCTCCGGGCACGGCCACTCCCGCCATCACCCGGCGGGGAACGACTATGCCATCTGGGACTATCTGCACGATGTGCTCGATGCCATGGCCGACCTGTCGCTCGACTCCGCCGTGCTGGTCGGGCATTCCATGGGGGCCGGGGTGGCCGGGCTGATGGCGGCGGCCCTGCCCGAGAAGGTGACGCGGCTGATCCTGCTCGACGGCCTGGGCACCCTGACCACGCCGGACGACGCGACCGCCGACCAGCTGCGTCGCGGTCTGCTGGGGCACCGGCGGCCGCCCCGCGGCGTGCCCACCTACGCCGGGCTCGACGAGGCCGTGGCGGCGCGGGTCGCCGGCGGCGTGACGCCCATCGATGCGGCGACGGCGCAGCCGCTGGTCGCGCGCAATCTGGAGCCGCTGCCCGAGGGCGGCTATCGGCTGCGCACCGATTCACGGCTGATGCGCCCCTCGCTGGTGCGTTTCAGCCCCGGGCAGGCGCTGGGGCTGCTGGCCAGCATCGAGGCGCCGGTGCTGCTGATCGAGGGCGATCGCGGCATACTGGTGGAGCGGGCCTTCGCGCGCCGGGCGCGTGAGGCCGTGACGAACCTGACACGGTGCGTGATGCCGGGCGGCCATCACCTGCACCTCGAACCGGAGCGAGTCGATGCCGTCGCCGCGGCCATCATCGACTCGCTGGCAGCGTCGCCCTGAGCAGTCGGCAGGAGGCGGTCATGAGCAAGCGTGTCGCGCTGGTGCTGGGCAGCGGGGGGGCCCGGGGCTATGCGCATATCGGCGTCATCGACGAGCTGGAACGACGCGGCTACGAGATCGTGGCCATCGCCGGCTGCTCGATGGGCGCGGTGATCGGGGGCGTTCATGCGGCCGGTCAGCTGAAAGGCTATCGGGACTGGGTCACGCAGCTGGACTACTTCGACGTGCTGCGTCTGGTGGACGTGACCTGGAGTCCGATGGGCGCGATGCGCGCCAGCAAGGTGATGGCCCGGCTGGGCGGCCTGATCGGCGAGCGCGAGATCGAGGATCTGTCGATCCCCTTCACCGCGGTGGCCACCGACCTGAAGCGTCAGCGCGAGGTCTGGTTCCAGACCGGCTCGCTGCTGCGGGCGATCCGTGCCTCCATGGCCGTGCCCGGCCTGATCACCCCCGTGCATCAGGGCGACCAGGTGCTGGTCGATGGCGGGCTGCTCAACCCGTTGCCGATCATTCCCACCGTGGCCTCGCACGCCGACCTGATCCTGGCGGTCAATGCCACGGCGCAGACCCACCAGCCCGTCACGCTCGAGGAACTGCTGCCCGACGCCGAGGCGGCCGAGGAACGCGAGCGCGAGGCGCGGCTGGAAGCCGAGGGCCGGGGGCTCGGCGAGTGGTTCAACGGCGTACGTGACCGGGCCCAGAAGATGTTCGGCAATGGCAGCGACAACGGCAGCGAAGCGAGCTGGGACGAGGAGAAGACGCCGCCGGGACGCGACAGCGTGCGGGCCTGGGGCAAGCTCGACATCATGCTCACCTCCTTCGAGATCACCCAGGCGGCGCTGGCCAAGTACAAGGTGGCCGGCTACCCGCCGGACGTGCTGGTGGAGATCCCCAAGACGGTCTGCGGCGCCTACGAGTTTCATCGCGCCAATGCCCTGATCTGTCTGGGGCGGCATCTGGCCGCCCAGGCCCTGGATCGCTACGAACGCCCCGGGTGCGGACATGCCCAGGGCGGGCAGGCGATGGTCAGCGAGCCGGCCACCGGCAAGCCGGCCAACTGACGGCGATCACCCGCCGCCGCGGCGACGCAGCAGGACATAGACCGCGCCGGTGCCGCCGTCGGCATCGGTGGCCGAGCAGAACGCCAGCACGCTCGGCCATTCGCGCAGCCAGGCGTTGACGTGGCTCTTGATCACCGGGTAGTCGGCCATGCCGGTCCAGGCCTTGCCGTGAACCACCAGCACGCAGCGCTGGCGCTGGTGGCGGGCATCGTGAAGGAACTGCTCGAGCTGCTCGCGGGCCTCCTCGAGGGTGTAGCCGTGCAGGTCGAGGCCGGCTTCCCAGGCGATGCGGCCGCGCTTCAGGGCGCTGTGGGTGCGATAGGGCAGGTCGGGCACGGCGAAGTCGAGCGGCGAGCTGGGGCGGACCGGTTCCACGCGCCCGTCGCTGGTGCGGCTGGGGCCGGCATCGGTCGCGGCGGAGACGGCGGCATCGCGGCGTGCGGCCAGCCGTTGCGGATCGTCGCGGCGCGGCGTGCCGGGGTCGGCGCGATCGCTGAACAGGCGCTGGACGCCGGCCTCCTGCAGGGCCTGGCGGAACAGCGATACCTCGTCGTCTGGCGTGCCGCGTCGACGGCTCATGCGACCCTCTCTGTCCAGTCGGGGAACGGTTGCTCGAACGGCGCCCCAGTATAGCGGCTGACGCGCGACTGTGAAGCGCGCCGGCGGCCGGTTACAATCGCCGTTCACCCTTGGCACCCCGACAGGTTCTATTCCGTGGATGTTTCCCCGCTTCCCGCCGCTTCCACCCTGACGCTGGACGACCAGCGCCTGGCCGACCAGCTGCTGACCCTGCGCGACTGCCTGCGCTGGGCGACCAGCGAGTTTCATGTCGGTCGGCTGCATTTCGGTCATGGCACGGCCAGCGCCTGGGACGAGGCGGTGGCGCTGGTGCTGGGGGCGCTGCACCTGCCCTGGGACGTCGATCCGGCGGTGCTCGACGCCCGGCTGCTGGACGTGGAACGGGCGCGGATCGTGGCGCTGGTGCGTTCGCGCATCGAGACGCGCACGCCCCTGCCCTATCTGCTGGGCGAGGCGTTCTTCGCCGGCTACCCCTTCACGGTGGACGAGCGCGTGCTGATCCCGCGTTCGCCGATCGCCGAGCTGATCGAGCACGACTTCGCGGCCTGGTTCCCCGAGCGGCCGCCGGCACGGGTACTGGACCTGTGCACCGGGTCGGGCTGCATCGGCATCGCCACCGCGCTGCACCTGCCGACCGCCGAGGTCGACCTGGCCGATATCAGCCCCGAGGCGCTGGCTGTGGCCAAGGCCAACATCACCCGCCACGACGTCGGCGCGCGCGTGCGTGCCGTGGCCTCGGACCTGTTCGAGGGCCTGGCCGGGCAGCGCTATGACCTGATCGTCGCCAACCCGCCGTACGTGGATGCCCGCGACCTGGCCGCCATGCCCGCCGAGTTCCGTCACGAGCCGGCCCTGGCGCTGGGCGCCGGTGCGGATGGCCTGGATATCGTGCGCCGCCTGCTGCGCGAGGCGCGCGACTATCTCACCGACGAGGGCGTACTGATCGTCGAGGTGGGCAACTCCGATGCGCACCTCGAGGCCGCCTATCCCGAGGTGCCGTTTCTGTGGCTGGAGTTCGAGCGGGGCGGGCACGGCGTGTTCGCGCTGACCGCCCGGGAACTCGACGACCACGCCGCCTGTTTCGTCTGATCGATTGCGAGGAACGCTGAATGTCCGGCAACACCTTCGGCAAGCTGTTTACCGTCACCACCTTCGGCGAGAGCCACGGCCCGGCGCTGGGCGCGATCGTCGACGGCTGCCCGCCGGGGCTGGCCCTCGGCGAGGCCGATCTGCAGCGCGACCTCGATCGCCGGCGGCCGGGCACGTCGCGCCATACCACCCAGCGCCGCGAGCCGGACCAGGTGCGCATCCTCTCCGGGGTCTTCGAGGGCGAGACCACCGGCACGGCGATTGGCCTGCTGATCGAGAACACCGACCAGCGTTCCAGGGACTACTCCGAGATCAAGGACCGCTTTCGGCCGGCCCACGCCGACTACACCTACCATCACAAGTACGGCCGGCGCGACTACCGGGGCGGCGGCCGCTCCAGCGCCCGCGAGACCGCGATGCGCGTCGCCGCGGGGGCCATCGCCAAGAAGTACCTGGCCAGCCAGGGGATCGTCGTGCGCGGCTACATGAGCCAGCTCGGCCCCATCGCCATCGACTTCAAGAGCTGGGAAGCCGTCGACGACAACGCCTTCTTCTGTCCGGACCCGGAACGGGTGCCCGAGCTCGAGGCCTTCATGGATCAGCTGCGTCGCGATCAGGACTCGGTGGGAGCACGGATCAGCGTGGTCGCCGAAGGGGTGCCGGTGGGGCTCGGCGAGCCGGTGTTCGACCGCCTGGACGCCGAGCTGGCCCACGGCCTGATGAGCATCAACGCCGTCAAGGGCGTCGAGTTCGGCGACGGCTTCGCCGCGGTCACCCAGCGCGGCAGCCAGCATCGTGACGAGATGACCCCCGAGGGCTTTCTCTCCAATCACGCCGGCGGGGTGCTGGGCGGCATCAGCTCGGGGCAGACGCTGATCGCCCATCTCGCGCTCAAGCCCACCTCGAGCATCACCGTGCCCGGTCGGTCGATCGACGTCGACGGCAATCCCGTCGAGGTGGTCACCAAGGGGCGTCACGATCCCTGCGTGGGGATCCGCGCCACGCCGATCGCCGAGGCGATGATGGCCTTGACGCTGATGGATCACCTGCTGCGCCATCGCGCCCAGAACCTCGACGTCGAGGTCGCCACCCCCCGCCTGCGCTGAACGACGACCGGGCCCGGTCACGCGACCGGGCCCGGTTGCGCCGGACCTTTCCCTCCCACGCCATTCGGTCGCGCGCCAACCGCCGGGGCGAGCCTGCTACACTCAGGGCAATCCGAAGCGACCGAGCCATGCCATGAAGATCAATGTCGAGTTCGATCTGACCCCCGCCGAGTTTCGTCAGGCGCTGGGGTTGCCCGATGTCGATGCCTTTCAGCGCGAGATGCTCGCGCGTATCCAGGAACAGATGGAAGCCGGGGTCGAAGGCTACGATCCCTGGAGCCTGATGCAGCCCTTCTTCCAGCAGGGCGTGACCCAGGGGATGAGCCATTTCGGCAACTATCAGCAGATGATGCTCGACCTGCTGCGTCGCGCCGGCACGGCGCGTCCCGCGTCCGATGATTCGTCGGGTAGCGGCGAGAGCAGCGCGTCATCCCGGGAGACGGAGAGCCGTGCCCGGGCCACATCGCGACAGTCGCGCCGCAGCAAGGAGTAATCGAGGCGGTCGGTGCATCCAGGGCTGGTGCCCGGACTTTTTCACCGCTGCCTTTTTGCACTGCAGCAAAAGTGCGCTATTGTCATGTTCACGCCGTTTCCAAAGGGAGGAATGCGTGATGTCACAGGATCCGATGTTCGATGCCTTCACCGACCAGACACAGCGCCTGTTCGAGCCCATGCGCAAGCTCAACGGGCTGATGCTGAACAACCTGGAAAAGCTGACCCAGCACCAGCTCGAGTCCATGAAGCGCTATACCCAGATGGGCACCGAGCGCATGCGGGCGGCGGCGGACGTGCAGAACGCCGACGACATGCGTGACTTCGCCGCGCGTCAGGCCGAGCTGATGAACGAGCTGTCCCGGCAGATGATCGAGGATGCCCGGGCGATGACCGAGCTGAGCCTGGCGTTCCGCTCGCAGCTCGAGTCCACCTTCGGCGAACTCTCCGCGGCGGCCACGGAAGCGGCGGACCAGGCCACCCAGACTGCCGAGAAGGCGGCAGGCCAGGCTACGCAGGCGGCCGAGAAGACGGCAGGGCAGGCGTCGGGCGCCTCTGCGACAGCCGGCAAGGAGAAGGACAAGGAGAACGCGCAGCCGGCCCGGTCCAGCAGTCAGGCCTCGCGAGGCAAGTCGAGCTGACCTGTCGGCGCGCATGACGTGTATTGCCCGGCCCGAGCAGGGCGGGTAGAGGAAGACGGCGACTCGGGTGCCGGCCATGGCGGTATCCGGGTCGTCAGCGTGGGGTGAGGGTTTCGAAGGAGGGGCTATGACCTCGGAGTTGCCCAACGATCTGGACGTGTCGGTCGATCCGGAACTGGCCGCACGGCTGGAGTCCATCGGCCAGGATTATCACAGCCTGCTGCAGGAGATGCTGACCCGGATCTGGCCGAGCGATGCGGCGGCCGCCGTGTACAGCGACATGCAGCGCAGCCTGCTGGATGGCATCGAGGCGCTGGCGCAGCGCCCCGGTGCACTGCAGAGCACGCAACAACAGTGGTTCCAGGACCAGCTGCGGCTCTGGCAGCAGGCCGTCGGCGACCTGAGCGGTGAACCGGGAGAGCCGGTGGTCGAGCCCGACGCCCGGGATCGCCGCTTCCGGGACGACGCCTGGCAGCGCGACCCCTACTATCGCCACGTCCTGCAGCAGTATCTGCTGTTCTCGCGCTATGTCGATCAGCTGCTCGCCGCCGCCGATGACCTGCCCGAGTCGCGCCGGCAGAGCCTGGGCTTCTATGCCCGGCAGATCGTCAGCGCCCTGGCGCCAAGCAATTTCATCGCCACCAATCCCGAGGTGATGCGCCTGACCCAGGAGACCCGGGGCCAGAATCTGGCCGACGGGCTTTCCCGGCTGCGTGACGACCTGGCCAACTCGGCCGAGGGCATCAACGTGGCGATGACCGACCGCGAGGCCTTCGAGGTGGGCGGCAATATCGCCGTCACGCCCGGCGAGGTGGTCTACGAGAACGAGCTGATCCAGCTGATCCAGTACGCCCCGACCACCGAGCAGGTGTTCAAGACGCCGCTGCTGGTGATTCCGCCCTGGATCAACAAGTACTACATTCTCGATCTGCGTCAGGACAATTCGCTGATGAAGTGGCTGGTGGATCAGGGCCACACGGTGTTCCTGATCTCCTGGCGCAACCCCGGGCCCGAGCAGCGTGACCTGACCTGGGCCGACTACATGCAGTCGGGGCCGATCGCCGCCATGGGGGCGATCGAGCAGGCCTGCGGCGAGAAGTCGGTGAACCTGCTCAGCTACTGCGTGGGCGGTACGCTGGCCGCGACCACACTGGCCTACCTGACCAGCACCCGACGTGGCCGCAAGGTCCGCTCGGTGACCTACATGGCCACGCTGCAGGACTTCAGCGACCCCGGCGAGATCGGCGTGTTCATCAACGAGCCGGTGCTGGACGGCATCGAGCGTCAGCTCGAGGCCGACGGCTATCTGGACGGCCGGGTGATGGCCTTCAGCTTCAACCTGCTGCGCGAGAATGACCTGTTCTGGTCGTTCTACGTCAACAACTACCTCAAGGGCGAGACACCCGCCGCCTTCGACCTGCTCTACTGGAACACCGACGGCACCAACCTGCCGGCGGCGACCCACGGCTGGTACCTGCGTCACATGTATCTGGACAACCGCCTGATCGAACCCGGCGGCATCGAGCTCGACGGCGTCCGCATCGACCTGCGCAAGATCGCCACCCCCAGCTACTTCGTGTCGGCCCGCGACGACCACATCGCCAAGTGGACCTCCACCTACTACGGCACCCGGTATCCCAAGGGGCCGGTGACCTTCGTGCTCGGCGGGTCCGGTCATATCGCCGGGATCGTCAACCCGCCGAGCAAGAACAAGTACGGTTACTGGACCAATGAGTCCCTCCCGGACACGCCGGAGGAATGGTTCGCCGGTGCCGAGGCGCAGGAAGGTTCCTGGTGGCCGCACTGGCAGGCCTGGATGGTCGACAACAAGTTCGCCGATCCCGACAGGCAAGTGCCGGCCCGCCAGCCGGGTGACGGCGAACTCACGCCCATCGAGCCGGCGCCCGGGCGCTACGTGAGGCAGAGCATCCCCGAGGTGCTGGCCGAGCAGGGCGTCGACGACTGACGCCCAGGCCAGCGAGCACGCGACGCCCGCCCGTCACCGACGTCGGCGGGCGTCGTGCGTTCGGGCCGCCTCGAGCAGGGCGATCATCGAGCGGGCCGCGTTGGACAGGGTGCGGCTCTTGTGGAACAGGTAGCCCAGCGGCCGCTCGATGGGGCGGTGCGGGATCGGCAGCACGTGCAGGTCATCGTCGATCATCGAGGCCGGCAGCACGCTCCAGCCCAGGCCGATGGCGACCATCATCTTGAGTGTTTCCAGATAGTTGGTCGACAGCGCCACCCGGACCTGGAGCCCCTCGCGGGCGAAGGTGTCGACGACGATGCCGCGGGTGAAGGTCAGCGGGCCCGGCAGCACGGCATCGTGGTCGGTGAGGACGCTCAGCGGCAGCGACGCGCTCCCGGCCAGGGGATGCTCCTTGCCGCAGACGAAGTGCAGGGTATCGATCCACACCGGCACCACGGTCAACCGTGGATCGGGCGAGGGGGCCAGGGTCACCACGGCCAGCTCCAGTTCGCCGTCCAGCACGCCCTGATAGGCCTGCTCCGAGTCCAGGAAGCGCAGGTCCAGGCGCACGTCCGGGTGGGCCCGGGTATAGGTCTTGAGCAGCGGCGGCAGGCGGTGCAGGCCGATATGGTGGCTGGTGGCCAGCGTCAGGCTGCCGCCGACGTCGCCGGAGAGGTTGGCCAGGGCCCGACGGCTGTCGTCGACCATCGCCAGGATCTCGCGGGCCCGGGGCAGCAGCAGCCGGCCGGCCTCGGTCAGGGTGACGCGCCGCCCGATGCGGTCGAACAGCCGCGAGCCGACCTGGTCCTCGAGGGCGGCGATGCGCTTGCTGACCGCCGGCTGGGTGAGGAACAGCGCCTCGGCCGCCAGCGAGAAGGACTCCCGGTCGGCGACGGCGACGAAGGCCTGCAGGCTTTGCGTATCCATGGCGATGCCTTTCTCCTATTCCGCTCTGGAATCCAAAGAATAAATAACATGAATTGCTTTCATGCGGGCAACTTCTTAGTCTGTGAGCACAGACAAGGCACGCCGGCGCGTCCGGCCCCGAGATGCAAGGCTCATCGAGCACGCTGGAGGAGATCCATGGCAGGTCAGACCCTTTACGACAAATTGTGGTCGCAGCATCTGGTCAAGCAGCGCGACGACGGCAGCGCGCTGATCTACATCGACCGTCACCTGCTGCACGAGGTGACCTCGCCGCAGGCCTTCGAGGGGCTGCGCCTGGCCGGTCGCCGGCCGTGGCGCCTCGACGCCAACCTGGCTACCCCGGATCACAACGTGCCGACCACCGTGCTCGAGCGCTCCGAGGGCAACGCCGGCATCAAGGACCCGGTGTCGCTGATCCAGGTCCAGACCCTCGACGACAACTGCGAGAGCTTCGGCATCGAGGAGTTCCGCATCAATGACGCCCGCCAGGGCATCGTCCACGTGGTCGGCCCCGAGCAGGGCGCCACGCTGCCCGGCATGACCGTGGTCTGCGGCGACTCGCACACCGCCACCCATGGCGCCTTCGCGGCGCTCGCCCACGGCATCGGCACCTCCGAGGTCGAGCACGTGCTGGCCACCCAGTGCCTGATTGCCCAGAAGATGAAGAACCTGCGCGTGCGCGTCGAGGGCGAGCTGGGCGAGGGCGTCACCGCCAAGGATATCGTGCTGGCGGTGATCGGGTGCATCGGCACCGCCGGCGGTACCGGCTATGCCATCGAGTTCGCCGGCAGTGCGATCCGTGACCTGTCGATGGAAGGGCGCATGACCCTGTGCAACATGGCCATCGAGGCCGGCGCCCGGGTCGGTCTGGTGGGCGTCGACGACACCACCATCGACTACCTGCGCGAGCGCCCCTTCGCGCCCGCCGCCGATCTCTGGGAGGCCGCGGTGGCCGACTGGCGCGAGCTGGTCTCCGACGCGGATGCCGCGTTCGACAAGGAGGTGGTGCTCGATGCCGCCGAGATCGCCCCGCAGGTGACCTGGGGCACCAGCCCCGAGATGGTCGCGCCGGTGACCGGCGAGGTGCCTGATCCCGCCGCGGAAGGCGATGAAACCGTGCGCGGCGGCATCACCCGGGCACTGGAGTACATGGGGCTGGCGCCCCGGCAGAAGATCACCGACATCCGCCTCGACAAGGTGTTCATCGGCTCGTGCACCAACTCGCGCATCGAGGACCTGCGCGAGGCCGCCCGGGTGGCACGGGGCGGCAAGGTGGCCGACTCGGTCAAGCTGGCGATGGTGGTGCCGGGCTCCGGACTGGTCAAGCGCCAGGCCGAGGCCGAAGGACTCGACAAGGTCTTCATCGAGGCCGGCTTCGAATGGCGCGAGCCGGGCTGTTCGATGTGCCTGGCGATGAACGCCGACAAGCTGGAGCCGGGCGAGCACTGCGCCTCGACCTCGAACCGCAACTTCGAGGGCCGCCAGGGCTACGGCGGTCGCACGCACCTGGTCAGCCCGGCGATGGCCGCCGCCGCCGCCCTGGCCGGCCACTTCGTCGATGTCCGTGAATTCAACCGCCAGCCCGAGGAGGCCTGAGCCATGCACGCACTGAAACAGCACCAGGGCCTGGTGGCGCCGCTCGACCGGGCCAACGTCGACACCGACCTGATCATCCCCAAGCAGTTCCTGAAGTCGATCAAGCGCACCGGCTTCGGCCCCAACCTGTTCGACGAGCTGCGCTACCTCGACGAGGGGTACCCGGGTCAGGACGCCAGCCAGCGCCCGCTCAACCCCGACTTCGTGCTCAACCAGCCGCGCTATCAGGGCGCCAGCGTGCTGCTGGCGCGGCGCAACTTCGGCTGCGGCAGCTCCCGCGAGCATGCTCCCTGGGCGCTCGAGGACTTCGGCTTCCGGGTGGTCATTGCCCCGAGCTTCGCCGACATCTTCTACAACAACGCGTTCAAGAACGGCATCCTGCTGATCACCCTCGACGAGGCCACCGTCGAGCGGCTGTTCCAGGAAGTCGGGGCCACCGAAGGCTACCGGCTCGACGTCGATCTCGAGGCGCAGACCGTGACCACGCCGAGCGGCGAGGTGCTGACCTTCGAGATCGACGCCTTCCGCAAGCACTGCCTGCTCAACGGTCTCGATGATATCGGGCTGACCCTGCAGCATGAGGACGCGATCCGCGAATTCGAGCAAACGCATCGGCAGAAGCGCCCTTGGCTGTTCCGCCAGGCTGGGTGATTCGGCTTGCGGACAACCGTAAGACGCAAGGGGGCGTCGATGACAAGGTGAAGCGAGGGTCTTTTGCCAAGGATGGCAAAAGTAGCGCCCAAGGACGGGTTCATAGCGCCCTCGCGAAACCTTGCCATCGAGAAAGCCCACTTCAATTGCCGAGTCTGTAGCAGTGTTGACTAAATAACCACAACGCTGGACGCCAACAGGGACGCCGCCTTCGTGCGGCCGCGCAGGGACAGCGCCCCATTCGCGACACTTCGGCCCGCCAGGGCCGACGCCACTCAGGAAACACGCATGAGCCGCAAGATTCTCGTTCTACCGGGCGACGGTATCGGCCCGGAAATCACCGCCGAGGCGGTCAAGGTCCTCGAAGCCTGCCGTGAGCAGGGCCTCGATGTCGCCCTCGAGCAAGGCCTGGTCGGCGGCGCCGGCTATGATGCCCACGGCGAACCGCTGCCGGCCGAGACGCTGGACAAGGCGAAGGCCGCCGACGCCATCCTGCTGGGCGCCGTGGGCGGTCCCAAGTGGGACAAGCTCGAGGACATCAGCAAGCGTCCCGAGAAGGGCTTGCTGGGCCTGCGCAAGGAGCTCAACCTGTTCGGCAACCTGCGCCCGGCGCTGCTCTATCCGCAGCTCGCCGAGGCCTCGAGCCTCAAGCCGGACGTGGTCTCCGGGCTGGACATCATGATCGTCCGCGAGCTCACCGGCGGCATCTACTTCGGGCAGCCGCGCGGCATCGAGGAGCGCGACGGCCAGCGCGTCGGCTACAACACCTACGTCTATTCGGAAGCGGAGATCGAGCGCATTGGTCGCGTGGCCTTCGAGATGGCGCGCAAGCGCGGCAAGAAGCTGTGCTCGGTCGACAAGGCCAACGTGCTCGAGGTCACCATGCTGTGGCGCGAGGTGATCGAGCGCCTGGCGCCGGAATACCCGGACGTCGAACTGTCGCACATGTATGTCGACAACGCTGCCATGCAGCTGGTGCGCGCGCCCAAGCAGTTCGACGTGATCGTTACCGGCAACATGTTCGGTGATATCCTCTCCGATGCCGCGGCGATGCTGACCGGCTCGATCGGCATGCTGCCGTCGGCCTCGCTCAACGAGCAGGGGCAGGGCATGTACGAGCCGTGCCACGGCAGCGCACCGGACATCGCCGGCCAGGGCAAGGCCAACCCGTTGGCGACCATCCTCTCGGTGGCCATGCTGCTGCGCTACTCGCTCGGCGAGGCGGCGCTGGCCGAGCGCATCGAACGCGCGGTGGGCAAGGTGCTCGACGACGGCCTGCGTACCGCCGATATTGCCTATGAAGGCACGCGTCAGGTCAGCACCGCCGAGATGGGCGATGCCGTGGTCGCCGCCTTCCGGGAGGCCTGAGGCCGGCACCGGGTCGATCGCAAGCATAGCGAAAGATTATTTGTTACCATGCCTGTCAATAACACACGCTTATCCCGGTTCACGGGGCAACCCCAGAACGTCAGGAGGACAGTTTCATGTTGAAAGTCGGTTTTGTCGGTTGGCGGGGCATGGTCGGTTCCGTGCTCATGCACCGCATGCGCGAGGCCAATGATTTCGCCGGTATCGAGCCGATCTTCTTCACCACCTCCCAGGTCGGCCAGCCCGGCCCGGACGTGGGTGTCGAGGTGCCGCCGCTCAAGGATGCCTTCGATCTCGAGGCGCTCAAGGCCCTCGACGTCGTCGTCACCTGCCAGGGCGGCGACTACACCGAGAAGGTCTACCAGCCGCTGCGCGAGTCCGGCTGGAAGGGCTACTGGCTGGACGCCGCCAGCACCCTGCGCATGAGCGACGACGCGACCATCGTGCTCGACCCGGTCAACCGTCACGTGATCGACGCCCAGCTGGCCCGCGGTACCAGGACCTTCGTCGGCGGCAACTGCACGGTCAGCCTGATGCTGATGGGCCTGGGCGGCCTGTTCGAGGCCGACCTGATCGAGTGGATGACCTCGATGACCTACCAGGCGGCCTCGGGCTCCGGCGCCAAGCACATGCGCGAGCTGCTCAACCAGATGGGCTCGCTGCGCGATGCCGTGGCCACCGAGCTTGCCGACCCGGCCAGCGCGATCCTCGACATCGACCGCAAGGTCTCCGCGGCGATGCGCGGCGACGGCTTCCCGATCGACAACTTCGGTGCGCCGCTGGCCGGCGGGCTGCTGCCGTGGATCGACAAGCCGATGGAGAACGGCCAGAGCAAGGAAGAGTGGAAGGGCGGCGTCGAGACCAACAAGATCCTGGGTCACGGCGACAACCCGATCCCCATCGACGGGCTCTGCGTGCGCATCGGCGCCATGCGCTCGCACAGCCAGGCCTTCACCATCAAGCTCAAGAAGGACGTGCCGATCGACGAGATCGAGGATCGCATCGCCCGGCACAACGACTGGGTCAAGGTGATTCCCAATGAGAAGGAAGCCACCCTGCGCGAGCTCACGCCCGCCGCGGTGACCGGCACCATGAACGTGCCGGTGGGTCGCCTGCGCAAGCTGGCGATGGGCGGTGAGTACCTGACCGCCTTCTCGGTCGGCGACCAGCTGCTGTGGGGGGCCGCCGAGCCGCTCAAGCGGATGCTGGCGATCCTGCGCGAATCGCGCTGAATCCGCCCGCCGCATCGGGTCGGTGACCGCATCGAACGCCTCCTTCGGGAGGCGTTCGTGTTTCCGGAAAACAAAATCGGGCCGGTTTCCTGCGTTGTCGGGGCGTTTGCCGCCGGCATGGCGTGGTAATGATAAAGTGGCACAACGCTGATTCCTGATAATGACGCTGCTTCATGGTGAAAGTGGCGCAACAGGCGTGGGGAACATGATGAGACGTGTACTTTCCTGGGGGGCGCTGGCCGGCCTGGCGGTGGTCAGCCCCGTGGCCCTGGGGCTGAGTATCGGGGCGCCGGAGGTGGCGTCCACCCTTGATGCGCCGCTCCAGGCGCGCCTGCCGCTGACTGGTCTCGGCGACATCGATCCGTCACTGATCCGGGTGCACATCGCCGACCGGGCCGCCTTCGCCGAGGCCGGGATCCCCCGCACGACCCTGGTCGAGAGCATCGCCACGGCGATCGCCCGCCAGGCCGGGACACCGGCGGTGGTGCTGTCGACCCAGCAACCCGTCCGGGAGCCCTATCTCGACTTCCTGCTGACCCTGGAGTGGCCGGGCGGGCAGCAGCGCCGTGAGGTCACCCTGCTGCTGGACCCGCCCGGCTACGCGAGCATGCCGGCGCTGCAGCCGTCGCCGAATGCGACGACGGTCACCGCGAGTCCCGACGCCGTGCCTTCCCGTGATGCCCCGGCCGAGCCCGCCGCGTCGCCCACGCGCCTGACCGTCACGTCCGGCGATACACTGTGGCAACTGGCCGACCGGGTGCGACCGGAGGGGGCGAGCATGGAGCAGACCCTGCTTGCGCTCCAGCGGGCTAATCCCGAGGCCTTCGTCGACGGCGACATCGATGCCCTGCGTGCCGGCGCGACCCTGAGCGTCCCGTCGGCGCAGGCCATCCGCGACCAGGTGGTGGAGGCGGCCGAGCGGCGGGCGCGCGAACCGAACCGCGGGGGGGCGGAAAAGGCGCTGGCGGCGACCGCCGAGCCGACCGCGGTGGATGCGGTCCCCCGGAAGGCTTCGGGCGAGTCGGGGCGGTTGCGGGTGCTCGGCGATCGGGAGCTGGATGCGCCGCCCCCGGCATCGACGCTGTCCGCGGCCAGCATCGAGGCGGCACGACGACTGGCGCGTGAGACACGACTGGACACGCTCGAGTCGCGCCTGCGCACGACGCAGCAGCAGCTGGCCGATGCCCGGGCCCAGCGCCGCGAACTGTCCGAGCAGCTGACGGCGCTGAGCACGCAGCTGAACGCCCTGCGCCAGCGGCTGGAAGCGCCGGACACGGCCTCGGCCGGGCAGTCGTCATCGTCGGCCTCGGTGTCTCCCGACAGGGCCCCGTCGCCGTCCGCTCCCGATGCCGTCTCGGCGGGGTGGCTGAGCCAATGGCGTACGGTCGTGCCCTGGCTGGGCGGCGGGGCGCTCCTGCTGCTGCTCGCCGGGCTGGTCGGGCTGCGCCGTCGCGCGCGCCGGGAAGCCCGGGACGCGTCACGCGCCAGGCCCTTCCCGATGCAGGGGGCGCCGTCGTACTCGCAGCACAGCGATGCCGCCCCTGCCGAGGCGCCCGGGGCCGAGATGCCGGCGCCGGAGGACGCGCGGGGCGAGACGCTGCGGGCCGAAGTCATCAACGAGGCCGATATCTACATGGCCTACGGTCGCTATGACGAGGCCCGCGAGCGGCTGGAGCGCTCCCTGGCCCGGGAACCCGAGCGCAGCGACCTGCGGCTGAAGCTGCTCGCTGCTCTGGTGGCGCTGGGCGATCGCACGGCGGCGAGCCGGGAGGCGACACGGCTGCAGCGCGACGGCGACGCGACCCAGCGCGAGGAGGCCCGGGCGCTGCTGGCCCGGGTCGTCCCCGGGGGCCATGAGGTCATGACGCCCGTCAGCCCGGCAGCCGACGAGCCGCTGGCCGAGGAAGACGCCCCGGCGTTCGCTGCTGCCGAGCCCGAGCCCGAGCCCGAGCCCGAGCCCGAGCCCGAGCCCGAGCCCGAGCCCGAGCCCGAAGCGCGTGACTTCCCGGTGGGGAGCGAGCACACGGACGACGCGCGGGTGATCGACTACCAGCCGCCGCGGCTCGACCCGGAGGCGGTGACCGACCGGGCGCCGCATCTGGAGCTGCCGATCGTCGATTTCCCGCGGGGGGAGCCCGACGCGGCAGACACCGAGTGGGCCGGCGCCACGCCCGGTCCCCGGGCGGCCGGGGACGATGCGCCGGAGGCCGCCGACACGCAGGAGGCGGGCTGGGTGCTCGAGGAGGTGGCGTTCGATCCGCTCGATCTGGATAATGAGCGCTCCATGGCCCCCGCGCCGGCGAGCAGGCCGCAGACGCACCTTCGGCACAATGATGCCTGATCCGGCCTGTCGCGAGGGCGCCAGCCGGCGGCGGGGGCAGTGAGCGAACACCGTAACCCGCGAGCGAGCCCCGACGGGCGGACGCCGGGTCGATGAATCACGAGCCGTGGTGGACATGCCCCTTTTCGAGTTCCTGGATGAAAAACACCCGCTGACCGGCCGTCTCGCCATGGCGGTCGAGTACGACGGCACCGGCTACTGCGGCTGGCAGCGTCTCAAGCATGCCCCGTCGGTGCAGGAGACGCTGGAAACCGCGCTGGGCCGGGTGGCCGGCGCCCCGCTGCGGGTGCTGTGCAGCGGACGCACCGACTCCGGCGTGCACGCCACCCGGCAGATCGTGCATTTCGATGCGCCGGTGCCCCGCAGCGAGAAGGCCTGGGTCTTCGGGGCCAACGCCAATCTGCCGCGCGATGTCGCGGTGCGCTGGGTCAAGCCGGTGCCCGACGAGTTCCACGCGCGCTTCCTGGCCCTGGCGCGGCGTTACCGTTACCTGATTCTCAACCAGCCCAGCCGCCCGGTGCTCGAGCGCGCCAACGCCACCTGGTGCCGCGAGCCGCTGGACGCGCCTCGCATGCACGCCGCCGCCCAGGCGCTGGTCGGCGAGCACGACTTCTCCAGCTTCCGGGCGGCGGGCTGTCAGTCGAAATCGCCGACCCGCCATGTGCATTTCATCGAGGTCAACCGCTACGGGCCGCTGATCGCCATCGACATCCAGGCCAATGCCTTCCTGCATCACATGATCCGCAACATCGCCGGGGCGCTGGTGTCGGTGGGGCGCGGCGACCGGGGCGAGGGCTATCTCGCCGAGCTGCTGGCCATGCGCGACCGGGCGCGCGGCGATGTCACCGCACCGGGCTGCGGGCTGCACTTCGTCGACTCCGTCTACGACGAGCGCTTCGACCTGCCCCGGGAGCCGCTGGGGCCCAATCTGCTGGCCTTCCTCGGCGAGTGGACCGGCGAGCGTCCCCTGCCGGACACGCCGATGGTCCGCTACCGCCGCGGCGAGGCCGGCGCCCGGCATCCGGCGGCGGTCGCCAACGGCGTCGACTGACGCCGCCCTCGACAGCAAGGAGAACCGCCATGCCGCGAACCCGCATCAAGATCTGCGGTCTCACCCGTGAAGAGGACGTCGATGCCGCGGTCGATGCCGGCGCCGATGCGCTGGGCTTCGTGCTCTGGCCGGGCAGTTCGCGGGCCATCGACCCCGGTCGCCTGGCGCATCTGGCCGCCCGGGTGCCGGCCTTCGTGACCCGCGTGGGCCTGTTCGTCGATCAGGACCCGGCCTTCGTCGAGCGCTGCGCCCCCTGGCTGGACCTGATCCAGTACCACGGAGAGGAAACACCCGACCAGTGCCGGCGCGCGCCGCGCGACTGGATCAAGGCGCTGCGCATGCGCGACGGCCTCGACCTGCCGGCCGCCGCCGCGGCCTATCGCGAGGCCCGGGCGCTGCTGCTCGATGCCTACAAGCCGGGCGTGCCGGGCGGGACCGGCGAAGTCTTCGACTGGTCGCGGATCCCCGCAAGTCTGGCAAAACCTGTTATCCTCGCCGGAGGCCTCGGCCCGCACAATGTCGGCGAGGCGATACGCACGGTCCGCCCCTTTGCCGTCGACGTCTCGGGTGGCGTCGAGCGCGAGCGGGGCGTCAAGGATCCCGCCAAGCTCCGTGCGTTCATTCACCAAGTGACCCTGTCTCAAGACTCTTGAGCCCAAGCGACCCTGTGAGGTGTCTTTCGTGACCAAGTTCAGCGACCTGACCCGACTGCCCGATGCCCGCGGCCATTTCGGTCCGTACGGCGGCCGGTTCGTATCGGAGACCCTGAGCTTCGCGCTGGAAGAGCTGGAGAAGGCCTACCTGAGCCTTCGCGACGACCCGGACTTCCAGGCGGAATTCGACCGTGACCTGGCGACCTACGTGGGCCGCCCGTCTCCGCTGTATCACGCTGAACGATGGTCCCGTCAGCTCGGTGGCGCGCAGATCTGGCTCAAGCGCGAGGATCTCAACCACACCGGCGCCCACAAGGTGAACAACACCATCGGCCAGGCGCTGCTGGCCAAGAAGAGCGGCAAGCCGCGGGTGATCGCCGAGACCGGTGCCGGCCAGCACGGCGTGGCCACCGCCACCGTCGCCGCGCGCCTGGGCCTCAAGTGCGACGTCTACATGGGGGCCGAGGACGTCGAGCGCCAGAAGCTCAACGTCTACCGCATGCACCTGCTCGGCGCCAACGTGATCCCCGTGGAATCCGGCTCGCGGACCCTCAAGGACGCCATGAACGAGGCGCTGCGCGACTGGGTCACCAACGTCGACGACACCTTCTACATCATCGGCACCGTGGCCGGGCCGCATCCGTACCCGATGCTGGTGCGCGACTTCAACGCCGTGGTCGGCCGCGAGGCCCGCGAGCAGTCGCTGGCGCAGATCGGTCGGCTGCCCGATGCGCTGGTGGCCTGTGTCGGCGGCGGTTCCAACGCCATGGGGCTGTTCTACCCGTTCGTCGAGGACGAGGACGTCGCCATGTACGGCGTCGAGGCCGGTGGCGACGGGGTCGAGACCGGCCGCCACGCCGCACCGCTCACCGCCAATGCGCCGCGTGGGGTGCTGCACGGCAATCGCACCTACCTGATGTCCGACGAGGGCGGCCAGGTGACCGACACGCACTCCATCTCGGCCGGGCTCGACTACCCGGGAGTGGGTCCCGAGCACGCCCTGTGGAAGGACGTCGGGCGCGTCCAGTACGTGGCCGCCAACGACGACAAGGTGCTCGAGGCATTCCGCGAGCTGACCCGGATGGAGGGCATCATGCCCGCTCTGGAGTCGGCGCACGCCCTGGCGCATGCCAAGGTGCTGGCGCCCACGATGCGTCCCGACCAGCACATCGTCGTCAATCTCTCCGGGCGTGGCGACAAGGATATCCTGACCGTTGCCAAGATCGACGGCGTCGAATTCTGAGAGGGTGAGCATGAACCGTATCGACCAACGTTTTGCGGCCCTCAAGGAGCAGGGCCGAACCGCATTGATTCCCTACATCACCGCCGGCGACCCGGCCCCGCAACACACCGCCGGGCTGATGCATGCCCTGGTCGAGTCCGGGGCCGACATCATCGAGCTGGGCGTGCCGTTCTCGGACCCGATGGCCGACGGCCCGGTGATCCAGAAGGCCTGCGAGCGGGCGCTGCGTCACCATACGCGCCTGACCGATGTCTTCGAGATGGTGCGCGAGTTCCGGCGTGGCGACGCCGAGACGCCAGTGGTGCTGATGGGTTATCTCAATCCCATCGAGCGTTTCGGCTATGAACGCTTTGCCGAGCAGGCCGCCGCCGCCGGAGTCGACGGGGTGCTGGCGGTGGACATGCCGCCCGAGGAGGCCGAGGAACTGGCGCCGCTGTTTAAGGCGCACGGCCTTCAGGCGATCTTCCTGGTCGCCCCTACCACCTCCCGTGCGCGTGCCGCTACAATATGCGACCACGGGGAAGGGTACCTGTACTACGTGTCCCTGAAAGGGGTCACCGGATCCGCCTCGCTGGATGTCGATGCCGTCAGCGAACAGCTCGACGGCCTGCGCGAGCTGACCGAACTGCCGCTGTGCGTGGGCTTCGGCATCCGTGACGGTGCCTCGGCCGCCGCGGTGGGCCGCATTGCCGACGGCGTGATCGTCGGCAGCGCACTGGTGTCGCGTATCGCCGAGCATGCCGAGCAGCCCGAGCAGATCCCCGATGCGCTGAAGCGCGTGCTTGGCGAGATGCGCCAGGCGCTGGACGCGTGAACGCAGACCCTTCGTAACCAACTCGTCGGGCCCGGTACGCCTGTCCGGGCCCTTGACCGCAGCAGAACGGATATCCTCTGACCATGAGCTGGCTAGACAAGATCGTGCCGTCCATGGGACGCATTCAGCGCAAGGACCGGCGTACCAGCGTGCCGGACGGCCTGTGGCGCAAGTGTCCCAAGTGCGACGGGGTGCTCTATCTCCCCGAGCTGGAGAAACACCAGAACGTCTGCCCCAAGTGCGACCATCACCTGCGCCTCACGGCCCGCAAGCGTCTCGACTGGTTCCTCGATGACGAGGGGCGTGAAGAGATCGCCGCCGACCTGCAGCCGGTCGATCGTCTCAAGTTTCGCGATTCCAAGAAGTACAAGGATCGCCTGGCCGCGGCACAGAAGGCCACCGACGAGAACGATGCGCTGATCGCCATGCGCGGCCGGCTCGGCGGCCTGCCGGTGATCGCGGTGGCCTTCGAGTTCACCTTCATGGGCGGCTCGATGGGCGCCGTGGTCGGCGAGAAGTTCGTGCGTGCGGCGACCGCGGCCCTGGAGGAGGGGGTTCCGCTGGTCTGCTTCGCCGCCTCCGGCGGCGCGCGCATGCAGGAGGCCCTGTTCTCGCTGATGCAGATGGCCAAGACCTCGGCGGCGCTCGAAAAGCTCAAGCAGGCAGGGGTGCCCTACATTTCGGTACTCACCGACCCGGTGTTCGGCGGCGTATCGGCGTCACTGGCGATGCTCGGCGATCTCAACGTGGCCGAACCCAATGCCCTGATCGGCTTTGCCGGGCCGCGGGTCATCGAGCAGACCGTGCGCGAGCAGTTGCCGGAAGGCTTCCAGCGCAGCGAGTTCCTGCTCGAGCACGGCACCGTCGACATGATCGTGCACCGTCACGACATGCGCGAGCGGCTCGGCGGCGTGCTGCGCAAGCTGACCGGCTGGCCGGTGGAAGGGGTGCCCGAGTCGGCGGCGGAGGTCGAAGTCGAAGAGCCCGTCGACGCCGAGCCGGCGACGGAAGAGGACGAGATGGCGCCGGTGGCCGAGACCCCGGAAACCGCCGGCGACGACGACACGCCGCGGGACGACCAGCGCTGAATGGACGCATCCGCTCGACTCAATGACTGGCTGAGCCGCCTCGAGCGCCAGCACCCGGTGAGCATCGATCTGGGCCTCGAGCGCGTGGCGGTAGTGGCCGAACGCCTGGGGCTGACCGAGCGGCCGATCGCCGGCCGGGTCATCACCGTCGCCGGTACCAACGGCAAGGGCTCCACGGTGGCGATGTGCGAGGCGCTGGCGCGAGCTCACGGCCTGTCGACCGCGACCTATACCTCACCGCACCTGCTGCGCTACAACGAGCGGCTGCGTTTCGACGGTAGCGAAGCCGAGGACGCCGTGCTCGTCGAGGGCTTCGAGCGCGTCGAGGCGGCCCGTCTGGCGCCGTCGGCGGTGAGCCTGACCTATTTCGAGGCGGGCACGCTGGCGGCGCTGTGGGCGATCGCCGAGCGCCATCCCGACGTGGCGATTCTCGAGGTCGGGCTGGGCGGGCGACTCGATGCCACCAATATCATCGACCCCGGTGTCGCCGTCATCACCACCGTGGCCCTCGACCATGCCGATTTCCTGGGCAGCGATGTCGAGCTCATCGGCCGCGAGAAGGCCGGTATCCTGCGCCCGGCGCGCCCGGCGGTGCTGGGCCGCGACCTGACCGACAGTGTCTTCCGGGTTGCCGATGAGCTGGGCTGCCCGACCTGGCGACTGGGTGAGGCGATCCGTCGTGGTGACACGGCGTCGGGCTGGCATTGGGAAGGACGGGGCCACCGGGGCGAAGCACTGTCTCTGGCGGCGCTGCCCGATCCGGGCCTGCCGCTGGACAATGCCGCGCTGGCCCTGCAGGCGGTCGCGCTGGCCGCTGTTGCGCTCGACGCCGATGCCTGCCGGCGCGGTCTGGAAAGCGTGTCATTGCCGGGGCGGATGCAGTGGCTGGGCCGCTGGTGTCTGGACGTGGCCCACAATCCCCATGCCGCCACCTATCTGGCTGCGCGCCTGGCCGCGCAGCCGCGCCCGCCGCGGCGCCTTGCTCTGCTGGGCATGCTGGCGGACAAGGATGCGCCGGGCGTGATCGAGGCGCTATCCTCGCAGGTGGATGCCTGGGTGGCCGTCGGCCTCGACGGGCCGCGCGGCCGCAATGGCGATGCGTTGTGCACGCTGCTGGAGGCTTACGGGCAGACGGTGGTGCACGTGGCGGAGACGCCGCGGGAGGGCGCCGAATGGCTGTCGTCCCGGCTGGCCGCCGAGGAGCAGGCGCTGGTCTGCGGTTCCTTCCTGACCGTGGCCGAGGTACTGGCGTGGCACGAAGACCGGGGGCAGGGACGCTGCCCGTCATGAGGTGAGGCCCGCACCCGGGCCGCGAGGAGGGACGCATGAAATACGGAATGCGCGAACGTGTCAGCGGCGCCGTCATCCTGCTGGCACTGGGGGTCATCTTCATTCCCATGCTCTTCGACGAGCCGCCGGCGCGCGAGCCGCGCCCGCAGCCGGCCCTGTCCATCGAGCAGCCCGTCGAGGTCGAGCAGGCCCCGGTGGCCGAGCCGGAGCCGCCGTCGAGCCTGGGCCAGATTCAGTCACCGCAGGCCGGCGGCGAGCCGGCGCCCCAGCCCTCCACGGCGGCCGACAATGCGTCGCAGGCGGGTGCCGATGGTGACTCCGGCAGCGACAGCAAGCCCGACCCGATCGCCGAACTGGCTCGCAACGCACAGGATCGCCAGCGCCAGGCGGCGGACGAGCCGGCCGCCAGCCCCGACAAGGGCAAGAGCAAGCCGGCGCCGCAGGCCGGCGAGTGGGCGGTGCAGGTGGGCAGCTTCGGCAAGCCGGGCAACGCCGAACGGCTCGAGAAGAAGCTCGATGCCCAGGGCTTCAACGCCTATCGCCGCCCGCGCGACAACAACCTGACCTCCGTCTATGTGGGGCCCTTCACCACCTCCGAGGCGGGCGAGAAGGCGCGCACCGAGCTCAAGGAGAAGGCCAACCTCCAGGGCCTGCTGATCCGCATCCAGGAGGAGCAATGACCCTGACCTGGCTGGACTGGGTCTTTCTGGCGGTGCTCGGCGCCTCGATGCTGGCCGGCTTCCTGCGCGGGCTGGTCCGCGAGGCACTGGGGCTGGGAGCCTGGGTCGCGGCCCTGTTCGCCTCGCGCTGGCTGGCACCGCCGGTCGCCGAACTGATGGGCGGCTGGATCGACTCGCCGGACATCCGCCTGATCGTGGCCTTCGTGGTGGTGATCTTTGCGGTGATCATGCTCTGCGGCATGGTCATTCGCGGTGTCCAGGCGGCCGTCGAGTGGGTGGGCATGGGCCTTTTCAACCGCGTCGCCGGTGCGGGCTTCGGCCTGCTGCGCGGCGGCGCGATCCTGGTGCTGGCGACGGTGCTGATCAGCCTGACGCCCCTGATGCAGCTTCAGGCCTGGCAGCAGGCGCGGCTGCGGCCCACCTTCGAGTCGCTGCGCGACCAGGCGGTGGCGCGCTTCAGCGACTGGCAGCAGCGCCATCCCCGGAAGCTCGATGAATGGCGGGCGTTTTCCCTGCCGGACGGCCTGTCCGGCGGCGCGACCCGCGCCGAATCACTGTTATCGATCGGTGCCGACGATGGCACCGCGAGTCCATCGCAAGCGAGGTAAGGCGGAATGTGCGGTATCGTGGGCCTCATGGCCACTCAGCCGGTCAATCAGGCGCTCTATGATGCGTTGACGGTGCTCCAGCACCGGGGGCAGGACGCCGCCGGAATGATGACCTGGCACGAGGGACGCTTTCTGCTGCGCAAGAGCAATGGACTGGTGCGCGACGTCTTTCACACGCGTCACATGACGCGTCTCAAGGGCCACCTGGGCATCGGTCATGTGCGCTACCCGACGGCCGGCTCCTCCAGCGAGGCGGAGTCCCAGCCGTTCTACGTCAACTCGCCCTACGGGCTGGCGCTGGCGCACAACGGCAATCTCACCAACGCCGACCGACTCAAGCAGGAGCTCTACTCCACGGATCTGCGCCATATCAACACCAGCTCGGACTCCGAGGTGCTGCTCAACGTCTTCGCCCACGAACTGGGCAAGCAGGGCCACCATCTCAATCCCGAGGACGTGTTCGATGCGGTGCGCCGCGTCCATCGTCGCTGTCAGGGCGGTTATGCCGCGGTGGCGATGATCAACGGCTTCGGCATGGTGGCGTTCCGCGATCCGCACGGCATCCGTCCGGTGGTGTTCGGCACCCGCGAGACGGTGACCGGCCAGGACGTGATGATCGCCTCCGAGTCGGTGGCGCTGGACGTCGGCGGCTTCGAGCTGGCGCGTGACCTGGCGCCGGGCGAGGCGATCTTCGTCGACATGGACGGGGTGGTGCATACCCAGCAGTGCGCCGATCGGCCCTCGCTGGTGCCGTGCATCTTTGAGCACGTCTACCTGGCACGTCCGGACTCGATCCTCGACGGCGCCTACGTCTACGGCACGCGCATGGCGATGGGCCGCAAGCTCGGCGACCGGATCCTCCGCGAGTGGCCGGAGCACGACATCGACGTGGTGATCCCGATCCCCGACACCTCGCGGACCTCGGCGCTGGAGCTGGCCCAGCATCTGGGCGTGACCTACCGCGAAGGCTTCATGAAGAACCGCTACATCGGGCGGACCTTCATCATGCCGGGCCAGACCCAGCGCAAGAAGTCGGTGCGCCAGAAGCTCAACGCCATCGACATCGAGTTCGCCGGCAAGAACGTGCTGCTGGTCGACGACTCGATCGTGCGCGGCACCACCTGCAAGCAGATCATCCAGATGGCCCGCGAGGCCGGGGCCAATCGGGTGTACTTCGCCTCGGCGGCGCCGCCGGTACGCTACCCCAACGTCTACGGCATCGACATGCCCGCAGCCGGCGAGCTGATCGCCCACGGGCGCAGCGAGGTGGAGGTCGGCGAGCTGATCGGGGCCGACCGGATCTTCTATCAGGACCTTGAGGACCTCAAGGATGCCTGCCGCGAGGTCAACCCGGCGCTCGAGCGCTTCGACTGCTCGGTATTCGACGGCCAGTACGTGACCGGCGACATCGACGACGCCTACCTGGCCGCGCTCGAGGCCTCGCGCAACGACGCGGCCAAGACGCAGGACGGCAGCGTGCATGCCGTGGTCGACCTGCACAACGATGTCGAGGACTACGGCTGAGGGGGCCCGCACCATGCAGCAAGACGATTTCGACACCGACGCCCTGTCGCTGGAGACGCTCGCGGTGCGCGCCGGTCATGTGCGTACCGCCGAGCAGGAGCACGGCGAGCCGATCTTCACCACCTCCAGCTTCGTCTATCGCAGCGCGGCGGAGGCGGCGCGCAAGTTCGGCGGCGAGGAGCCGGGCAACATCTACTCGCGCTTCACCAACCCCACGGTGCGGATCTTCGAGCAGCGTCTGGCGGCCCTCGAGGGCGGCGAGCGCTGCGTGGCCACCAGCTCCGGCATGGCGGCGATTCTTTCAACGGCCCTGGCCCTGCTCGAGGCGGGGGACGAGATCGTCGCCTCGCGCTCGCTGTTCGGCTCCACGGTCAGCCTGTTCAGCAAGTACCTGGGCAAGTTCGGCATCACCACCCGCTATGTGGAGCTCGGCAACCTCGAGGCCTGGGAAGCGGCGATCACCCCGCGGACCAAGCTGCTGTTCGCCGAGACGCCGTCCAACCCGCTCTCCGAGCTGGTCGACATCGCCGCGCTGGCGGAGATCGCCCATCACCACGGGGCCCTGCTGGCGATCGACAACTGCTTCCTGACGCCGGCGCTGCAGCGTCCGCTGGCACTGGGGGCCGACCTGGTGATCCACTCGGCCACCAAGTACCTGGACGGCCAGGGGCGCGCCATCGGCGGCGCCGTGGTGGGCCGTGACCAGCAGCTCGAGGAGGTGTTCGGCGTGGTGCGCACCTGCGGCCCCTGCCTGAGCCCCTTCAATGCCTGGATCTTTCTCAAGGGGCTCGAGACGCTCAGCCTGCGCATGCGCGCCCACTGCGACAATGCCCTGGCGCTGGCCCAGTGGCTCGAGGCCCACCCGGCGGTGGAGCGGGTCCACTACAGCGGCCTCGAGAGCCATCCGCAGCACGCGCTGGCGCGTCAGCAGCAGTCGGGCTTCGGCGCCGTGCTCGGTGTCGAGATCCGCGGCGAGCGCGAGGGCGCCTGGTCGGTGATCGACGCCACCCAGCTGATGTCGATCACCGGCAACCTGGGCGACGTGAAGACCACCATCACGCATCCGGCGACCACCACGCACGGGCGGCTGTCCGACGCGCAGAAGGCCTCCTCCGGCATCCGCGAGGGGCTGGTCCGCATCGCCGTGGGGCTCGAGGCCCTCGACGATCTCAAGGCGGACCTGGCGCGCGGCCTCGATCGGCTGGTCTGATTACCGGTGCGCGCCTTGAAGTTGTCCGAAACGTCGCCATCTAGGGTGTGAAGTTGAATCCAACCGGATCTAAGGAGACCTCGATGAAGATCCTGATGGTGCTGACGTCCCATGACCGCATGGGTGATACCGGCCACAAGACCGGATTCTGGCTCGAGGAATTCGCCGCGCCCTATTATGTGTTCAAGGATGCCGGCGTCGAGATCACGCTGGCGTCACCCGCTGGCGGCCAACCCCCCGTTGACCCCAACTCCACTCAGGAAGACGCCCTGACCGAGGCGACCCGTCGCTTCGAGGCGGATGAAGACGCGCGCGAGCAGCTGGCCAACACCCGGTCACTGGACTCGGTCAACGCCGAGGATTTCGATGCGGTCTTCTACCCGGGTGGCCACGGCCCGTTATGGGATCTGACCGACAATCCCGACTCCCAGCGCCTGATCCAGGCCTTCCTGGCCGCCGAGAAACCGGTGGCCACGGTCTGCCATGCGCCCACCGTGCTGCTGAACGTGCGCGACGAGGCGGGCAAGCCGATCGTCGAGGGGCGCCGGGTCACCGGTTTCACCAACAGCGAGGAAGCGGCCGTGGGCCTGACCGAGGTGGTGCCGCATCTGCTCGAGGAGGAGCTGGTCAAGCGTGGTGCCCGCTTCGAGCGTAGCGAGGGCGATTTCACCGCCTTTCAGCTGCGCGACGGCCTGCTGATCACCGGTCAGAACCCGGCCTCCAGCGCGCCCACCGCCGAGCTGTTGCTGCAGGTGTTGCGCGGCTGACCGGTACCACCAGGCGCTGGCTTAGGATCGGCCCCGGGAGTCAGGCTCCCGGGGCCGTTTCGTGTCGGGAGGTTGGGCCTCAGTCGATGGCGTCTTTCGTCCGGTAGGTCGCCATGAAACGATGGTCCAGATAGCGCTTGAGCCATAGTGCCGAGCGCCCCCGCCACCACAGGGGGCCGCGTAGCGCCAGTCCGCGGCCGTCGCCGAGATTGAGTATCGACAGGTAACGCTGCTGCGGATGAAAGGATTGCAGGGGCTCGCCGGTCAGCCGGGCCTCCAGGTTGGCCAGCAGCACCGGAGCCTGGCGCACGCCGAACACGCCGAGCTTGGGGTGGGGAGCTGACGTCAGCCAGGCGCAGTCGCCGACGGCGAAGAGACGCGGGTCGTCCGGTGAATGCAGGGCGGGCGTGATCGCCAGCCCCTGATGGGCATCCTGTGGCAGGTCCAGGGTACCGATCAGGTCGGGCGCGACCAGCCCCGTGGCCAGCAGCAGCTGGTCGGCCGCGACCTGGCTGCCGTCGTCCAGCTGCAGCATGCCCGATTCCCAGGCCACGGCCGAGGCGGCGAGTTCCAGCCGCGCGCCGCGGCGCATCAGCCGCCGGGCCACCCAGCGCCCGGCACCGCGCGGCGCCCCCGGCAGCAGGCGCGCGTCGTCGCCGACCAGCGTGACGCGCGGCGAGCGGCCATAGCGCTCGAACAGCGCCAGCAGGTTGGCGGTGAGCTCGACGCCCGTGGGCCCGCCCCCGATGACCGCCAGCCGGGGCGGCGGGGCGGACGTCGCCAGGGTGCTTTCCAGCTGCTGGCGCAACTGCCACAGGCGGTGGACGGGCTTGGCCGCCCAGACATCGGGGGTTCCCGCCGGGGCGAGGCGTGACGGCCGGTAGACCTCGCTGCCCAGGTTGAGCGACAGCAGGTCGTAGGCGAGCGGCTCGTGGTTGGCCAGATGCAGGCGGCGTTGATGACGGTCGATGCTCACCACGTGGTCCTGTACCACGTCGCCGCCCCGGGTCCGCATCAGCGCCGCCGGATCGAGGCGATCCTCGTCGTCGCGATAGTCGCCGCCGAGCATGCCGCTGGCCATGCCCGAGTACCAGAAGGCGCCCGGCGTCACCAGGGTGGCGTGGGCACCGCGGGCGATGAGCCGGTCGACGTTCGCCGCCAGGTGCAGGTGGGCATGACCGGCGCCGACCAGCACCACTCGAGTGATCTCGTCCATCGGATAGTCTCGTGGAAGCCTTGCCTTCAACCTACCATCCCGCCGGCGGAGCGGGGGAGTTTCGTGAAGGGGATACTGCTTAGACACCTAACGGGCTTGAAAAGCGGCAACGTCGGCCGCAGGACGGATATCGGGCGGCCGCTTACGGTACGCCCCGATCCACGCAACGAAAGGAGTCTCGCATGGCCTCGTCAATCATTCCGCAGCCGGGTATCGGCACCTTCCGACTCAAGGGGCAGGATGCCATCGATTCGGTGACCTCGGCGCTGGCGCAAGGATATCGGCATGTCGACACGGCGCAGATGTACGACAACGAGGAGGCGGTCGGCGAGGCGATCCGCCGCAGCGACGTGCCCCGCGACGAGCTGTTCCTGACCACCAAGGTATGGTGGGATCGCCTGCAGCATGACGCGCTGATCGCCAGCCTCGAGGAAAGCGTCCGCAAGCTGGGCGTGGACCACGTGGACCTGGCGCTGATCCACTGGCCGTCTCCCGGCGACGAGGTCGCCATGTCCGAGTACATCGGCGCCCTGGCCGAGGCCCGCGAACGCGGCCTGGCCCGGCACATCGGGGTGTCGAACTTCACCATCGCTCATCTCAACGAGGCCCTGTCGGTGCCCGGCGGCGAGCATATCGTCACCAACCAGATCGAGGTGCATCCCTTCCTGGCCAATCACAAGCTGGCCCGGCACTGCCAGGACAAGGGCGTCCAGGTGACCGGCTACATGCCTCTGGCGGTGGGCAAGGTCCTGCACGAGCCGGTCCTGCAGCAGATCGCCGCCAATCACGACGCCACGCCCGCCCAGGTGGCACTGGCCTGGGTCGCCGCCCGGGATATCGTGGTGATTCCCTCCTCGACGCGCCCCGAGCATCAGCGGGCCAACCTGGCCGCGCTGGACCTCACGCTGAGCGATGACGAGATGGCGCGCATCGAGACGCTGGACATCGGTGAGCGGATCGCCAACCCCGATTTCGCCCCCAGCTGGGACACCTGAGCCCCGCCAACCCGGGCACGAGGCCGGCACGGCATGACAAGGAGCGGTCGGTCGGCTTCCGTCGCGTGATGCCTGCCGGGCGTGTTGGGTTGTATCGATGGACATGCCAGAATGCGCGCTTTTCCTGAACAGGAGAGGCCGTGTTGTCTCCACTGGCGCATCAACTCTGGCGACAGACCTGGCCGATGGCGGTCGGGGTGCTGTCCCTGCTGGGCTTTCAACTGGTCGACAGCGCCTTCATCGCGCGGCTGGGCACGGCGCCGCTGGCGGCGCAGTCGTTCACCTTTCCGCTGTCGTTTCTGATCATCGGCGTGCAGGTGGGCATCGGCATCGCCATCGCCGCGCTGATCTCCCGGGCGCTGGGCGCCGGCGAGACGGCCCGGGCGCGACGACTGGGCGCACTGGTGCTGCTCGGCGGGAGTGCCCTGATCGCCTGCCTGGTGGTGGGGCTGCATGTCGCTCAGACGCCGCTGTTTCGCCAGATCGGCGCGCGCCCGGCGCTGCTGCCGCTGATTCGCGACTACTGGGCCCCCCAGCTGCTGGCGGCCTGGCTGGGCGCCGTGCTGTATTTCGGCTACAGCCTGTTCCGCGCCCACGGCGATACCCGCCTGCCGGGCAAGCTGATGGTGCTGACCAGCCTGCTCAATCTGCTGCTCGACCCCCTGCTGATCTTCGGCGTCGGCCCCTGGGCGGGGCTGGGGCTGCCCGGGGCGGCCTGGGCCACCAGCCTGGCCTTCGGCAGCGGGCTGGTCATCGTCGGCTGGCGCCTGGGCCGTTCCGACTGGCTGACCGCCAGCGGTCTCGTCGCCGAGGCGCGCCGGTCGACACGCCCCTTCCTGGGCATCGCCATGCCGGCCATGGTCAGCCAGCTGATGCCGCCGCTGGCGGCCATGCTGGCGACGGCGGTGGTCGCCACGCTGGGCGATGAGCGCGTGGCGGCCTGGGGGCTGGCCAGCCGCCTGGAGACGGTGTCGCTGATGGTGGTGCTGGCGCTGACCATGTCGCTGCCGCCCTGGCTCGGGCGCTGCTACGGGGCCGGGCACTGGCAGGAGATCCGTCGGCTGATGGCGCTGGCCTTCAGGGTGGTGGTGGTCTGGCAGCTGGCGCTGGGCGTGGTCATGGCGCTGCTGGCCCCGTGGCTGGCCGCCGTGCTGTCGGGCAATCCCGAGGTGCGAGATGGACTCGAGGCGCTGATCCGGGCCCTGCTGCCCAGTTATGCGCTGCTCGGGGTGTGCATGGTCGTGGTGTCTGCCGCCAATGCGCTGGGCTGGCCGCTGCGGGCCATGCTGATGTCGGCGGCTCGGCTGTTCGTCTGCTACCTGCCGTGCCTGTGGCTGGGCACGCAGTGGGGCGGCGACATCGTCGGCACGGCCTGGGGGGCGGCGCTGGGCAACCTGCTGGCGGGGGCGCTGGCCTATGCGCTGTTCCGGCACTCGCTGGGCGATCGAGGAAAGCTGGTGGAAAGCACTGCATGAAAGTCATTTTTATATGTTTTTAACTGAAATATTGGCCAAATTCGCAGTGAAAATTATTATCGAGAGCGATAAGCAGCATAATTTCCCGGGCCTGTCCCGCCAGAGACTGCGCGCTCGTGGCCGTGGTGGCCTCGGGCATGCAATCCGAGGACGGCGTCGTTGACGGGTCAGGGGCGCTGGGCCAGCGCCAGCTTGACGCCGAACAGCACCAGCACCGAGCCGGTCACGGCATCCAGCGTGCGCGACAGCCAGCGCTTGGCCAGCCAGTGCCCGGCGCGACCCACCATCAGGGCGATGCCGATCTGCCAGAGGTTGGCGATCACGAAATGCACGCTCGCCAGCCACAGCGACTTCAGCAGCGCCGGATCCCCCGGCGCGATGAACTGCGGCAGGAAGGCCATGTAGAAGACCACGGTCTTGGGGTTGAGCACGTTCGACAGCAGGCCTTCCCGGATCGGTTGCCAGAGGCCGACCGGGCGCTGCGCGCCCGTCACCCCGGCGACCGGCAGCGGGTTGCCGCGGCGCGCACTGCGCAGGCTCTGGAGGCCCAGCCAGACCAGATAGGCGGCCCCGGCCAGCTTGAGCGCGCTGAACGCCCAGGCCGACTGCAGCAGGATCAATGAGATACCCAGTGCCGACACCGTGGCGTGGACGAACAGGCCGCAGCAGATCGCCAGGCTGGTGAGTATGCCGTCGCGCACGCCGCCGCGGGCCGTGTTGCGGATCACCAGCAGGGTATCCACGCCCGGGGTGATGCTCAGCAGGGTGATGGCCAGCAGGAAAGACAGGAACTGGGTATCGAACAGCATCGGGGCCTCATATCGAAAGCGTGAGGGTCAGGGCAGCAGCCAGCGCCAGATCACGAAGGCGCCGATCATCACCACCGCCAGGCCGAACAGCATCAGCAGGCCGTCCTCGGCGGCCAGGCCCAGCCCCATGAGCACGATGGCCAGCGCCGGCAGGGCGGCGGCGAAGGGCAGCAGCTCCAGGGGCATCATCGACAGGCCGAGCAGGACGGCCAGCAGGGCGATCAACCGCCGCGAGACCGGGTTCACCAGCACCCGCAGGCGCACCTTGAGCAGCCGGTCGAAGCGCCGTGTCCAGGGACGCAGGCGGGTGACGACGGCGTGCAGGCGGTCATGGTCGATGCCGCGTTCGCGCAGCCGGCGCGGCAGCCAGGGGCTGCGCTTGTCGAGGGCCAGCTGGCCGGCCACGGTGGCGATGAACAGGCCGCACAGCGTGGGCACGCCGGGGATGGCGCCGGTGGGCAGGGCCGCGATCAGTGCCGGGGCGACCAGCAGGGGGCCGAAGCCGCGAGAGGCGAAGGTGTCGATGATGTCCTGCAGGTGAATGGTGCGCCCGGCGTTGGCCTCGTCCATGCCGTCGAGCAACTGGGTCAGTGTCATGCGTTCGGCCATCGTGAAACCTCCCTGGTGGATGGCGGGCAGCTCCGTTGCCCCGTGCCGTGCGCGGTCAGAGGCCGCGACGGGCGTTCTTGTAGGTGATCTGGTCGTTGAGCGTCCAGAAGTCGTAGAGAATGCCCACCAGAAACAGGCCGCCGGTGAGCAGGTAGAGCAGGCCGGTCAGCCACTTGCCCATGTACATGCGGTGGATGCCGAACACGCCGAGAAAGGTCAGCAGCACCCAGGCGACCGTGTAGTCGATCGGCCCGGCTCGATAGCGAATGTCGGCCTGGCGATCCATCAGCGGAATCAGGAACAGGTCGATCAGCCAGCCGATGCCCAGCAGGCCGAGGGTCAGAAACCAGATCGTCCCGGTGACCGGCTTGCCGTAGTAGAAGCGGTGGGCGCCGGTGAAGCCGAAGAGCCACAGCAGGTAGCCGATGGCCTTGCTGTGGGTGTTCGAGGATGCCAGTTGTGTCACGCCAACTCCCGTGGTCGTTTCGCAGTTTCGGAGGGCGAGCCGCGTCGGGCTCGCCCGTGAATCGGGGTCACGACACCACGCCCAGTTCCCGCAGGCGCTCCTGCAGATAGGCGTCGGCCGTGTATCGCTCGGACAATACCACGTCCGGGCGCGGATGGAGGAACAGCGGCAGCGACAGGCGCCCCCGATGGCGGCTGTCGTCGCCGGGGTTGGTGACGCGGTGCGTGGTCGAGGGAAAATAGCCGTGCGAGGCCTCCTGCAGCATGTCGCCGACATTGATGATCAGCTGCCCGGGGTCACAGGGGACCGGGTGCCAGTCGCCGTGGCGGTCGCGAACCTCGAGCCCCGGCGCGTTGGCCGAGGGCAGCACGGTCAACAGGTTGATGTCCTCGTGGGCGGCGGCGCGCACCGCGCCCTCGGGCTCGTCGCCGGCCAGCGGCGGATAGTGCAGGACCCGCAGCAGCGTCTGCTCGCTGCCGTCGATCATCCGTGACAGGGGCTCGTGAAAGCCCTCGGCCACCTCGGCCGGGGCCTCGCGCTCGATCCAGCCGAGCAGGGTCCGTGCCAGACTCTCGGCACGACGATAGTAGGCGAGGATATCGTCGCGCAGGGGCTCCGGGAGACGTCCCCACGGATAGACATGGTAGTACTCCTTGAGGTCGCGCTGGCCATGGCCCTTGGCGGTCTCCGAGATCTCGGGGGGAAAGTAGCCGTCCTGGCGCTGCGGGTCGAAGCGCCATCGGTATTTGTCGGGCGAGGCGAAGAAGGCCTCCCAGCGGGCGTAGATCGTTTCCACCTGCGAGAAGGGAATCGGGTGGTTGCGCAGCACCGCGAAACCCGTCTCCTTGAGCGATGTCATGAAACGTTGCGGCGCCTCGGGCGAGGTGTAATCGACGTTCTGGACGTGCATGGTTTTTCCATCTATGTTGCGTATTGCGGGCATCGTGATCGGCAAGAACCAGTTCAGCGTAGCTTGACATGGTTCGAAACGATGATGCATGATCCGCTGCGTAGGTTAGCAAGTTGAATGGCGTCGGTTGGTTGTCGATTCTCGAAACTCTTCAGTGCGCATTCCCCCCTTGTCTTACCACGCACTTCGGGCCCGAGGCGAGACGGTCTTGCCCGCCCGGTATCATATTTAGCTAGTTAAGGAAATCGACAATGGCAACTGGCACTGTCAAGTGGTTCAACGACACCAAAGGCTACGGCTTCATCTCTCCGGACGACGGCGGTGACGACCTGTTCGCTCACTTCTCCGAAATCCAGGCAGACGGATTCAAGAGCCTGCAGGACGGTCAGAAAGTCTCCTTCGAGGTGACTCAGGGCAAGAAAGGCCTTCAGGCTGCCAAGATCAAGGCTCTCTAAGTCTTGATGGCGGGGCCGGCGAGTCTTCGTCGGCCCAAGCGATCCAGAATCGCGAGACCCCGGTCAATCGACCGGGGTCTTTTCGTTTCAGCATGTCGCTTCGTGTCAGAGCGCCTGGGTCGTGGCCAAATGACGATAGAGCTCGCGGATGCCGAAGGTCCAGGGCGGCAGGGCATCGCTGCGATCGACGCGATTGACCAGGGCGCCGAGGCTGGGCGTGGCGATGGTCACACGGTCACCGATGTGGTGAGTGAAGCCCTGGCCTTCGCCGTCACGGTCGAGAATCGGCGAGAACATTGTGCCCAGAAACAGCATGAACCCATCGGGATACTGATGGTGGGCGCCCAGCGTCTGTGCCACCAGGTCGAGCGGGTCGCGGCTGATCTGGCGCATGTCGCTGGCATCCTCGAGCAGGAAGTCGTCGTCGCTGCCCTCGATGCGCAGGGACACCTGGGCCTCGCGGATGGTGTCCAGGGTGAAGTGCGCGTCGAACAGGCGCACGAAGGGGCCGATCGCACAGGACGCGTTGTTGTCCTTGGCCTTGCCCAGCAGCAGCGCGCTGCGTCCCTCGATGTCGCGGAGGTTGACGTCGTTGCCCAGGGTGGCGCCGCGGGCCTGCCCCTGGCTGTCGACGGCCAGCACCACCTCCGGTTCCGGGTTGTTCCACTGCGAGGCCGGGTGCAGCCCGACGCCCTGACCGAAGCCGACGGCCGAGAGCGGTTGTGACTTGGTGAAGACTTCCGCGTCGGGGCCGATCCCCACTTCCATGTACTGCGACCAGGCGCCCCGGGCCTGGAGCTCGCGCTTCAGCGCCTGGGCGTCCGGGGAGCCGGGGCGGATGCGCGACAGGTCGGTGCCGATCAGGGACTGCAGTTCCTCGCGCAGGGCATGGGCGCGCGAGGCATCGCCGCCGGCCTGTTCCTCGATGACGCGCTCCAGCATCGACACGGCAAAGGTCACCCCGCAGGCCTTGATCGCCTGCACGTCGCAGGGGGCCAGCAGATAGGGTGCCTGGCTCTGTTCGGCCAGCGAGTTGGCAAGCAGGGTCTCCACGCTGCCGAGCACCTCGCCGTCGGCCGTGGCGACGAGTTCACGGGCGCGGGGATGCTCCAGCAGATCGGCGAGGGTGGCGACGTGAGCCGAGAGATCGACCACGTCGTCGCCGCGTACGGCGACGACGGCGGGGCCGGAGCGTGGGGCGTCGCGCCAGACGCGGCCCACCAGCAGGGCGCGGGCGTGATCGTCGGGCAGATAGTGTTCGCTCAGGGAAGACGGCATGGAAATATCTCCGGTGTGGATGAGATGACCGACAAACGTCGCACTGACGTGTCGAGGCGATGGGCTATTATTGTCAGCATGTATGACAGGTATGCCAAGTGTGAGCCAATTCGCTTCCGCTGGCGACCCCTTCATCAGCAGCCTTCAACAGGAGAGAGTCATGTTCGAAGCCATCGCGGGAAAACGCATCCTGATCACCGGCGCCAGCCGGGGGATCGGCGCGGCCGTGGCCACCCGTCTGGGGGCGCTGGGCGCCCGGGTCGGCGTTCACTATCATGCCAGCGAGGCGGCGGCACGTCAGGTGGCCGAAGCCATCGAGGCGGCAGGCGGGGAGGCGCACCTCATCCGGGGCGATATCAGCCGCTCGGCCACGGCGGTGGCAGTGGTGGATCAGGCCGCCGAGGCGCTGGGTGGCCTGGACGTGCTGATCAACAATGCCGGCGACCTGCTGGGCCGGGTACCGCTGGCCGAGATGGACGACGATCAGTACGACCGGGTGATGGATCTCAACGTGCGCTCGGTGGTGATGGCCAGCCGGGCCGCGGTGGCTCACTTCCGGCGTCAGGGCGGCGGCAACCTCGTGCACACCACGTCCATCGCCGCACGCAACGGCGGCGGGCCGGGCGTCGGCCTGTACGCCTCCGCCAAGGGCTGCGTGAGCACCCTGACCCGGGCCATGGCCAAGGAGCTGGCGGCCGACAACATCCGGGTCAATGCCGTGGCGCCGGGCGTCATCGCCACCGACTTTCATGGGCGCTACTCCAGCGACGAGCAGCTCGAGGCGATGCGCGCGACCATCCCCATGGGGCGGCTGGGCAGTGCCGAGGACTGCGTCGGCGCCTACCTGTTCCTGGTCAGCGACGCGCTCAGCGCCTACGTGACCGGCCAGGTGATCGAGGTCAACGGCGGGCAGCTGATGCCATGACCGCGCCACGCCATTATCCCCTCGTCGTCACCATGGGCGATCCGGCGGGCATCGGCCCGGAGATCATCTGCCGCGCGCTGGCCGCCATGACGCCGGAGCAGCGCCGCGAGACACTGCTGGTCGGCGACATCCCCACCTTCGAGCGCGCCGCCGACCTGATCGATGCGCCGCTGCGCTTCGGCGAGCTCGATGCCTCCGGCACTGACGAGCGTGTCGCCGTGGCCTCGATCGAGCGTCCCGCCGGCCCCGTCATCGACGGCCGGGTCAGCGCCGCGGCGGGAGAGGCGGCCTTTCGCTGCGTCGAACGGGCGGTGGAGTGCGTGCAGAGCGGCCGTGCCGGGGTGATCGTCACCGCGCCGCTCAACAAGGCGGCACTCCACGCTGCACAGCGCTTCTATGACGGCCACACCGGCATGCTGGCCGCGCTGACCGGCGCGCCATCCTCGTTCATGCTGCTGGCCTCGGCCACGCTGTCGACGATTCACGTCTCGACCCATGTCTCCCTGGCCGAGGCCATCGAGCGCGTCACCGAGTCGCGCATCGCCGAGACCGTGCGGGCCGGCCACGCCCACCTCGAGGCGCTGGGCGTGGCGAACCCGCGCATCGCCGTGGCCGGGCTCAACCCGCACTGCGGCGAGGGTGGCATCTTCGGCGATCAGGACGAGCGCATCATCCGGCCCGCCGTGAGCGCCCTGCAGCAGGAAGGCTACACGGTTCAGGGGCCGATCTCCGCCGACACCGTCTTCTACCGTGCCCATCGCGGCGAGTTCGACCTGGTGGTGGCCCAGTACCACGATCAGGGGCACATCCCCGTCAAGCTCATCGCCTTCGATACCACCGTCAATGTCAGCCTGGGCCTGCCGGTCCGGCGTACCTCGGTCGATCATGGCACCGCCTTCGACATCGCCTGGCAGGGGAAGGCCGATGCCACCAACCTGGAAGCGGCGCTGGCCTATGCCCGGCGGCTGGCCGAGGGAAACGGGCATGCGTGAATGCCGGGTGGTGATCGTCGCCGATGACCTGACCGGCGCCCTCGACGCCGCCGCGCCGTTCGCCGGCCGGGGCGCGCATACTCGGGTGGTGGTGTCGCCCACCGATTTGGCCGCCGTGCTGGCCGACGCCGGCGACTGCGAGGTGCTGGCGGTCAACACCGAGACGCGCCATGCCCCGGTCGCCGACGCGGCCGCGCGGGTGGCCGAGGTGTTCACCGCCGTGATGGCGCTGTCGCCGTCGCTGGTGATCAAGAAGATCGACTCCACCCTGCGCGGGCATGTGGTCGCCGAGAGCCTGGCGGCGCGGCAAGCGCTCGGCCGTCCGCTGATCGTGGCACCGGCGGTGCCGGCCCAGGGGCGTACCGTGCGCCACGGCCGGGTGCGAGTGCACGGTCGGGCGCTGGCCGAGAGCGATTTCGCCCGCGACGCCCGCTCGGCGCCGCCCGACGGGGCTCTGCCCGAGCTGTTCGCGGCCGCCGGGCTGGCGGTGGCCTGCCGCGGCGTGGACGACGCGCGCCTGGAGGGCGATGTCGTCTGGGATGCCGAGGACGCGGCGGCGCTCGATGCCCTGGTGCAGGTGCTGGACGCCGCGCCGGCTCCCGGGATCGTGGTGGGCGCGGCGGGGGTGTGTCAGGCCCTGGCGCGGCGGCATTTCCGCGGGCGGGGGCCCAGCCCGTCGCCCGGCGATAGCTGGCTGCTGGTGGTCGGGTCGCGCTGCGAGCAGGCCCGGCGTCAGGTGGCGCGACTGCGCGAGTATCGGGGGGACTGGCAGGAGGCCGAGGCGCCCGCCGCCCAGCCGCCGCCGCAGGGCTGGCAGGGAGCGACGCTGCTGCGTCCGGGGCGCGTCGGGCCCGAGTGGACCGCGGACGATGTGGCCCGGGCGCTGGCGGTGCAGGCGGATGCCTGGCTGGCGCGGGCGGCCTCCCCGCCCTGGCTGTTCCTGACCGGCGGCGACACCGCCACGGCCCTGCTGCGGCACCGCGGCGTGCGCTCGATCGAGGTGGCCGGCGAGTGGGAGCCCGGGGTCGCCTGGGGCTGGCTGGAGGGCGAGCGCCGCCGCCCCGTGGTGACCAAGGCCGGCGGCTTCGGCGACGACGCCCTGCTGGTGCGCCTGCTGGCGGCGTCTACGACCAGAGGATAATACACCGGCCGTTGCGCCACGGCGTGACGACGGCTAGCTTTCCTTATGATGGTATGACACGTATACATTTGCGCCATCAAGCCAATACCGGGCAGTGACCTGCCATGTCTTTCAAGGGAGAACAATAAATGGGCAACACGCGCACCCGCCACACCCGCATCAACCGCTGGATCTCGACCGCCATGCTGCTGGCCGGCATCAGCGCGGCCGGCATGGCCAGTGCCGAGACGCTGCGCTTCGCGCACGTCTACGAGACGTCCGAGCCCTATCACAAGTGGGCCGTATGGGCCGGCGACCAGATCGAGAAGCGCACCGACGGGCGCTACACGGTCGAGGTGTATCCGGCCTCGTCGCTGGGCAAGGAGGCCGACATCAACGAGGGCCTGTCGCTCGGCACCATCGACCTGATCTTCACCGGCAACCAGTTCGCCGGCCGTTCCTACGGGCCCATCGGCATCGCCGGGGCGCCCTACATGTTCCGTGACTTCGAGCACTGGAAGGCCTACGCGCACAGCGACCTGTTCAAGGAGATCGCCAAGGGCTACCAGGATGCGACCGGCAACGTGCCGCTGGCGCTCAACTACTACGGCAAGCGTCACACCACCTCCAACAAGCCGATCAACACCCCCGCGGACATGAAGGGGCTGAAGATCCGCGTGCCCAACGCGCCGATGTACA
>Ga0209300_1000019_pt1 | contig 144228 bp, 138 predicted proteins | sample Shrwel_input2_RT_FD_187535 | JGI IMG/M metagenome (GOLD analysis project Ga0209300, IMG submission 187535) | Subsurface microbial communities from deep shales in Ohio, USA - Utica-3 well 1 S input2 RT (SPAdes) (version 2) ... | reverse complement strand
GCTTCCAGCTCGTAACCGACGCCCTGGACATCGATGACCAGCCAGGGGGGCTGTTTTTCCAGCAGGGTGCCTCGCAGGCGTCCAATCATGCACTTGCGTCCCTTGGTATGACTGGGGAGTCACTATACTGATCGCCCCCGCGGCTGACCAGCGGCACCCGGGTCAGGCATCGGGCGTGAACTGACGCCAGGCCCCACGCCCGCCGCGACGGCGCCCACGGCGCGCTTCCGGCAACAGTCCGCGACTGGCATAGGAGTACGTCAGGGCGATGGCCAGGGCGTCGGCGGCGTCCTCCGGTGGCGTGGCATTGAGCGAGAGCAGTGCCGTCACCATGTGCTGGACCTGCGCCTTGTCCGCCGCGCCGGTTCCGGTCACCGCCTGCTTGACCTGACGGGCGGCGTACTCGTGCACCGGCAGGCCGTGGTTGGCGGCGCAGACGATCGCCGTGCCCCGCGCCTGTCCCAGCTTGAGCGCCGAGTCCGGATTGCGCGCGAGGAACACCTGCTCGATGGCGAACGCCGCGGGCGCATGACGCGCGATCAGCTCGGCGACCCCGGCGTAGACCTGGGCCAGCTTCTGGGCCAGCTCGCCGGGCTGGATGCGGATGCAGCCGCTGGCGACATAGGCCGGCCGCGCCCCCGAGATATCCAGCACGCCATAGCCGGTGATGCGTGACCCCGGGTCGATTCCCAGCACGATCATCGCACCCTCCCCGCTCCGGCATTCGGGTCACTCCAGCTCGGCGAGCACGTCATCGGTAAAGTCCGCATTGGAATATACGTTCTGCACGTCGTCGAGATCCTCGAGGCGCTCGAACAGCTTGATGACCTGGCGCGCCACCTCGCCATCGGCGATGGTCGAGTAGGTCTCGGGGAACATGCCCACCTCGCTGCGCTCGGGCTCGAGGCCGGCAGTCACGAGCGCATCCTTCACCTCACCGAAGGCCTTCGGCGTGGTGACGACCTCGATGGTTCCGTCGTCATGGGTCGTGACGTCATCGGCGCCGCCTTCCAGCGCCGCCTCCATGATCGCCTCCTCGTCGCTGCCGGCCGGGAAGCTCAAGCGCCCCTGCTTGCTGAAGAGAAACGCCACCGACCCGGTCGTGCCCAGGTTGCCGCCGTGCTTGTTGAAGGCGTGGCGCACGTCGGACACCGTGCGATTGCGATTGTCGGTCAGGCATTCGACGTAGATGGCCACGCCGTCCGGCCCGTAACCCTCGTAGACGGCCTCCTCCATGTTGTCGTCGTCACCGGTGCCGGCGCCGCGATCGACCGCACGCTGGATGGTGTCCTTGGTCATGTTGCTGGCCAGCGCCTTGTCGATGGCGGCCCGCAGCCGCGGGTTGTCCGCGGGCTCGCCGCCGCCCTCGCGGGCCGCCACGCTCAGCTCGCGGATCAGCTTGGTGAAGACCTTGCCCTTCCTGGCATCCTGGGCGGCCTTGCGGTGCTTGATGTTTGCCCATTTGCTGTGGCCAGCCATGAAAAAAGCCTCCTGATCAACAAGACCGGCGCCGCTGGGATCAGGGGCGCCGGTGGGGATGGGAGAAAATCGGCGGCGTCGCCGACGCTAGCCCCTCGGGCTCACGAGGCGTCGTCGCCGACCTTGGGCTTGTGGCGCAGCCGAATGTTGAGCTCCTTGAGCTGCTCGGCGCTGACCTCGCCCGGTGCGTCGGTCATCAGGCACGCGGCGCTCTGGGTCTTCGGGAAGGCGATCACCTCGCGGATGGTCCGCGCGCCGGTCATCAGCATCACCAGGCGATCCAGGCCGAACGCCAGGCCGCCGTGGGGCGGCGCGCCGAACTTCAGGGCGTCGAGCAGGAAGCCGAACTTCTCGTTGGCCTCGTCCTCGCCGATGCCCAGCACGTCGAGCACCGCGCGCTGCATGGCCTGGTCGTGAATACGGATCGAGCCACCGCCCAGCTCGGTGCCGTTGAGCACCATGTCATAGGCCCGCGACAACGCCTCGACGGGATTGGCCTTGAGCGTCTCGACATCGCAGGACGGCGCCGTGAACGGATGGTGCAACGCCTGCAGGCGCGCGCTGCCGTCATCCTCGAACATCGGGAAGTCGACCACCCACAGCGGCGCCCACTCCCGGGTATACAGCTCGAGATCCTCGCCCAGCTTGACGCGCAGCGCGCCGATCGCCTCGCTGACGATGCGCGCCGTGTCGGCACCGAAGAAGATGATGTCGCCGTCCTCGGCACCCACGCGATCGAGCAGCGTCTCGATGATGCCGTCCATGAACTTGACGATCGGCGACTGCAGGCCCTCGATCCCCTTGGCGCGCTCGTTGACCTTGATCCAGGCCAGCCCCTTGGCGCCGTAGATGCCCACGAAGCGGGTGTACTCGTCGATTTCCTTGCGGGTCAGGCGGGCGCCGCCCGGCACCCGGAGCGCCGCCACGCGGCCGTCGTCGGCCCGGGCCGGGCCGGAGAACACCTTGAAGTCGACATCCTTCATCAGGTCATCGACATCCACCAGCTCCAGCGGAATGCGCAGGTCCGGCTTGTCGGAACCGAAGCGACGCATGGCCTCGGCATAGGGCATGCGCGGGAACTCGGGCAGCTCGACGTCGAGTACATCCTTGAACAGCTGGCGGATCATGCGCTCGGTGATGCCCATGATCGCATCCTCGTCGACGAACGAGGCCTCGAGGTCGATCTGGGTGAATTCCGGCTGACGGTCGGCGCGCAGGTCCTCGTCGCGGAAGCACTTGGCAATCTGGTAGTAGCGGTCCAGCCCGGACACCATCAGCAGCTGCTTGAACAGCTGCGGCGACTGCGGCAGGGCAAAGAACTGCCCCTCGTGGGTACGGCTGGGCACCAGGTAGTCACGGGCGCCCTCCGGCGTGGCGCGGGTGAGAATCGGCGTCTCGATGTCGAGGAAGCCCTCGCCCTCGAGGTAGGCGCGCACGCTGTGGGTGATCCGCGAGCGCAGCCGCAGCTTGTCGATCATCTCCGGACGACGCAGGTCGATGTAGCGGTGCTTGAGACGCACCTCCTCGCCGACCTTGCCGTGCTCGTCGAGCTGGAACGGCGGTGTCGCGGCGGTGTTGAGCACCTCGACGTCCTTGGCCAGCACCTCGATCAGGCCGGTGGGCATGCCCGGGTTCTGGGTGCCTTCCGGGCGCATACGTACGCGCCCGCGAATGCGCAGCACGAACTCGCTGCGGGCACGGTCAGCGCTGGCGAACGCCTCGGGGGTGTCGGGATCGACTACGACCTGAGCGATGCCATCACGATCGCGCATGTCGAGGAAGATGACCCCGCCGTGGTCACGGCGGCGGTGAACCCACCCGCAGAGCGTGACCTCCTGATCCACCAGAGTCTCGTTCAACTGGCCGCAATAATGGCTGCGCATGTCAAATCCTGTTCCGTTGCTATGTAAGGTATGCCACCGCCGGCCGCCGCCGGCGGGGTTGCTGTCAGGCCGAGGCCTTGCCGTTCGTCGCGGCCCCCGACGACGTGGCATCGCCGCTCTTGCCGGACTCGCCGGCCAGATTGCGCTTGGTGCCGCCCGACTTGAAGTCGGTCTCGTACCAGCCGCCGCCCGCCAGCCGGAAGCCGGCCGCGGACACCAGCCGCGACAGCTCGCTGGCCTCGCAGGCCGGACAGTCCGTCAGCGCCGGCGCGCTGATCTTCTGCAGCTTCTCCAGACGATGGCCACAGGCCTTGCACTCATATTCGTAGATGGGCATCGTTCTAATCACTCTGTGACGGAATCTTGACCGCAGGCCCCGACACGGGCCCCGGCGATTCCCGATATGTGGCCGCTCGCCGTGCTTTCCAAGCCTGCCGCGAAAGCCGCATATTATAGCGTGCTGCGGCCCCCGGCGGGCAAGTTGTGCCCGCCTTGCGCCGCCAATGACGACCTGTCGAACAAGGGAACCGCATGAAAGCCGTACTGCTGGACGCCGCCACGCTGGGTGACGACATCGACCTCGAGCCGATCCGCCGCCATGTCGACAGCCTCGACGTGCATGATCTCACCCGCCCGGACCAGTGCCGCGAACGCCTGGCCGGCGCCGAGGTCGCCCTGGTCAACAAGGTGGTGCTCGATGATGCCCTGCTCGCCGAGCTGCCCGACCTGCGGCTGATCTGTGTCCTGGCCACGGGCACCAACAACATCGACATGGCCGCCGCCGAGCGCCACGGCATCAGCGTGCGCAACGTCACCGCCTACGGCACGGCCAGCGTCGCCCAGCACACCCTGATGCTGATGCTCAGTCTCGCCAACCGGCTGCCCTGCTACCAGCACGACCTGCGCAACGGCGCCTGGCAGCGCGCCCCGATCTTCTGCCTGCTCGATCACCGCACCCTGCAGCTCGACGGCAAGCGCCTGGTCATCGTCGGCAGCGGCGAGCTCGGCCAGGCCGTGGCGCGGCTCGCCGAGGCCTTCGGCATGGACGTGCGCTTCGCCGCCCGCCCCGGCAACGAGGCGCACGACACCCGCCCGTCGCTGGCCGACCTGGCCCCCGAGGCCGACATCATCAGCCTGCACTGCCCGTTGACCGAGGCCACCCGCCACCTGATCGACGACGCCCTGCTCGCGCGCCTCAATCCCGACGCCCTGCTCGTCAACTGCGCCCGTGGTGGCATCATCGACGAGGAAGCCGCCCTCTGTGCCCTGCGGGAAGACCGTCTGGGCGGCCTGGGCGTCGATGTCCTGCCCGACGAGCCGCCTCGCGACGGCCATCCACTGCTGGAGGCGCTGAGTGAGCCGCTCAACCTGATCGTCACGCCGCACAATGCCTGGATCAGTCCCGAGGCCCGGGCGAATGTCGTTGCCCTTACGGTGGAAAACCTCAAGGCCTATCGGGCAACACGAGATGAAGGGAAGTAGCAAATTGAGATAACGGTATAAAAAGACCCCGGCTTGCCCATCCCTCGTGACGCTCGCTACGCTGTGGCGCGTGGCGAGGCCAAGCTGCCCGCGGAGGCCCCATGCTCTTCAACTATGGTTCGGTCAATATCGATCACGTCTACCGGGTCCCGCACCTGGTCAGGCCCGGTGAGACCCTGACCAGTCACGGCTATCGCCAGGTACTCGGCGGCAAGGGCGCCAACCAGTCGCTGGCGGTGGCCCGAGCCGGCGGCCAGGTCACCCACTGGGGGCGGCTCGGCCAGCACGATCGCTGGGCGCTGGAAACACTCGCCAGCGCCGGCGTCAATACCGTGCATATCGAGCTGACCGCCGAACCCAGCGGCCATGCCGTGATCCAGGTCGACGATCATGGCGAAAACGCCATCATCCTCCATCCCGGTGCCAACCACGGCTTCACCGATGCCCGCCTCGATGCCCTGATGACCTCCGTGCAGCCGGGCGACTGGCTGCTGCTGCAGAACGAGTGCAACGCCCTCGAGCGCCTGATCAATCGCGCCGTCGCCCGGGAGCTCAATATCGCCTTCAATCCGGCCCCGATGGGGGCCAGCATCCTGCGCCTGCCGCTCGAGCAGTGCCGACTGCTGTTCCTGAATCGCGGCGAAGCCGCCACCCTCGTCGGCCGCGAGGACGAGGACGATCTCGACGGCCTGCTAACAGCACTGCGCCAACGCCTGCCCGGCTGCGAGGTGGTACTGACCCTGGGCGGCGACGGTGTCTGCTACCAGGATGACGCGCGGCGGCTGCACCTGCCGGCCCATCCGGTCGAGGCGGTCGATACCACGGCCGCCGGCGACACTTTCATCGGCTATTTCATGGCGGCGCGCCAGCAGGGACAGGCCATCGTCCCGGCCCTGCGCCTGGCGAGTGCCGCGGCCGCACTGTGCGTCCAGCGCGAAGGGGCGGCCCCCAGCATCCCGGTCGTCAGCGAAGTGACCGAGGTCACTCGCGACTGGGATGCGCTGCCGCTCGACGAAAGCTGAAGGTTCTTCCATCGCCTCAACGCAAGGAGTCCTGCATGGCGACACCCATCATCTTCGATACCGACCCCGGCGTGGATGACGCCCAGGCGATTGCCATCGCCCTCGCCCACCCCGACATCGAGCTGCTGGGGCTGACCACCACCTTCGGCAACGTCGAGGTCGAGACGGCGACTCACAATGCCCTGCTGCTCAGCGAGCTGGCCGGCCAGTCGATCCCCGTCGCCCAGGGGGCCGCGGCACCACTGGTCAAGCCCAAGGCGCCGGCACCCGCGCACATCCATGGCGCCGACGGCCTGGGCAACATCGACCTGCCGGCCGTGACCGGCAAGCCGCAACCGGTGAGCGCCGCCCAGTTCATCGTCGACACGGTGAACGCGCGCCCCGGCGAGGTCACCCTGGTCGCCGTGGGGCCGCTGGGCAATCTGGCGGCCGCCCTGCAGCTCGACCCCGGCATCGTCGGTCGGGTCAGGCGGGTGGTGATCATGGGCGGGTCGATCCGCGAGGGCGGCAACGTGACGCCGGTCGCGGAAGCCAACCTGTACAACGACCCGCACGCCGGGGCCCGGGTTTTGACCGCCGGCTGGCCATTGACCCTGGTGGGGCTCGACGCCACGCATCGCTGCGTGCTCGACGCCGACGCCATGGCACGCATCGCCGCCGCCCAGGGCGAACTGGGACGCGTGCTCGCCGAGAGCTATACCTTCTACAAGGCCTTCTACCAGCAGTTCCTGGGCATCGACGGCTGCTGCCCGCACGACAGCTGCTCGCTGGCCTGGCTGATGAAGCCGGAGCTGTTCACGACCCAGCGCGGCCACCTGACTGTGGTGACCGAGGGCCCCGCCATGGGCCAGACCCTGTTCGCGCCCGAAGGACGCCCCTTCATCACCGAACAGTGGTCCACCACCCCGCTGGCCGAGGTCTGCCTGAATGCCGACGGCCCGGCGGTGGTCGACTGGATCGTCGAGACCCTGGGCGGCTGATTTGTCGCCTAATGAGTCGTGAAATCGTCGTGGCACTGCCAGTCGATATCGGCAGCTTCGACATGGGCCACCTGCGCCGCCGGTGGCCCCTGCCACAGCCAGTTCACCACGGTATCGACGGCCTCGCGCCCGCCGCACAGCACCACTTCGACACTGCCGTCCTCACGATTCGCCGCGTAGCCGGTCACCCCGACTTCCCGAGCCTGCGCCTGGGTGGCGGCCCGAAACCACACGCCCTGAACCTTGCCGGTCACACGCGCCTGCACACAACGCCGACCCATGAAATCACCTCCGATCGTCCTCTCGTGGATTGATCACCGCATGGCGCGGCGTCACCCATCGTCATCCATCCAGCAGCTCGCGCCGCACTCGCACGGCCACGCCGCGTGGCTGTATCGTGCGCCCCCGGGACTCGTAGTGGGCCCGGGTCAGGGCCACGCCGAACAGCACGATAAGGGAACTGTAGTAAACCCATAACAGCAGCAACACCAGTGACGCTGCGGCGCCGTAGGTCGATGCGGTGGCGGTATAGGCCAGATAGGCGGCAATCGCGTAGCGTCCCAGGGAAAAGAGCACGGCCGTGATCGCCGCCCCGGGCAGCACATCCTGCCAGCCGAGCACCACGTCGGGCAGGACCTTGAACAGGGCCGCGAAGAATAGCGCCGCGACGAGCAGCGAAACCGCCAGCTCCCCGCCACTCAGCAGCCGCTCGCTCCAGGGCAGCCAGTCGCCCAGAAAATGGAAGGTGCTGCGCAGCACCACCCCCAGCACCAGCGAGACCAGCAGCACGAAACCGATCGACAGCACCACCGCCAGGGACAGCAGGCGCTGCTTGACCCAGATCAGCAGGCTGCTGCGCTGCGGATTGGCGGTGACGCCCCACAGCACGTTGAACGAATACTGCAGCTGGGCGAAGACCGTGGTCGCGCCGACCAACAGGACTCCTGCCCCCACCAGGGCCGGCAGCCGAGCCGACATCGCGGGCCGCGCCGCCGCCACGGCACGGCGAACCGCATCCGCCGCCTCGGGTCCGACCAGCGTCTGCAAATGGGCGACGATCTGCCCCTGGGCGGCCGGCTCGCCGAGCACCACGCCCAGCACCGCGACCGCGATGATCACCGTGGGGGCCAGCGAGAACAGTGTGTAGAAGGCCAGCGACCCCGCAAAGCTGAACGCATTGCAGGTCAGCCACAGGGTGATGGCGGCGCGCACGATAGCCGCGGCACGGCGAAGCCGTTCGACAGGCACGAGAGACTCCCGAGGCGAGAAGAATCCCCAGCATAATCGACATGACGCCGACCACAAGCCCATGCCCTGCGGCCAGCTTGCAGCCTCCCGGGACGGCCACCATAATGGCCGCGCCCTTTCGACCGGAGACCCGATGGTGCCCACCCCCGCCCAGACGCCGACACCGCACCCCGACTTCGACTGCCTGGTGTTCATCGGCCGCTTTCAGCCGCCGCACCTGGGGCATCTGGCGGTGATCCGGGAGGCGTTGAAGCGGGCCAGGCAGGTCATCGTGCTGATCGGGTCGGCCTGGCAGGCTCGGTCCCTGCGCAACCCCTGGCGCTTCGAGGAGCGCCGCGACATGCTGCGCAGCGCCTTCGCCGCCACCGACAACGACCGCCTGGAGATCGAGCCGCTGCTCGATGCGCTCTACAACGACGACGTCTGGGTCCGCGACGTGCAGCGCAAGGTCCGGGACGTGGCCCGCCCCTGCCACGGCAAGCTGCCGCGCATCGGCCTGATCGGCGCCAGCCGCGGCCAGTCGAGCTACTACCTGAGCCTCTTCCCGCAATGGGAATCGGTCAGCGTGCCGCTGGTGGAGGGCATCTCCGCCAGCCACATCCGCGAACGGCTCTTTCACTCCCGGGCCTCCGGCGACGCCTACCTGGCCGGCGACGCCGAGCACGACCTGCCGCGCCCCGTACACCAGGCCCTGAGCGCCTTCATGGCCACGCCGTCCTGTTCGCAGCTGCTGGAGGAACAGCACCTGCTGGAGCAGTACCGCCGCGCCTGGGCACAGGCGCCCTACCCGCCGATCTTCGTCACCGTCAATGCGGTGGTGGTGCAGTCAGGCCATGTGCTGCTGGTGCGGCGCAACGCGGCGCCCGGCAAGGGGCTCTTCGCGCTGCCCGGCGGTTTCATCCATCCCCAGGAGCGCCTGCTCGACGCCTGCCTGCGGGAGCTTCGCGAGCGCGTGCGCCTGAAGGTGCCCGAGCCGGTGCTCAAGGGCTCGCTGCGCGATCAGCGCCTGTTCGACGACCCGCACCGCAGCTGGCGGGGTCGCACCCTGGCCGAGGCCTTCTACTTCGCCCTGCGCCCGGAGCAGCAGCTGCCCCGGCTCAAGCCCGCCCGCGGCGGCGATCAGGCGCGCTGGGTGGCGCTGGCCGACCTCGAGCCGGAGACCCTGTTCGAGGACCACTTCTTCATCATCCAGAACTTCCTCGGCCTGCCCGCCGGCTGGGCCAGCCCCTGAACGCCCGGTCCCGCGATCAGGCCCGCAGGAAATCGCTCGGCAGCCTGGTCATCTGGCGCCAGAGGCGCTCCACGCCCGGCTTGTGGACCAGCGAGCAGCGGTAGAGACGCACTTCCAGCGGGATATCCCATGCGGTGTCGCCGGCGCGCACCAGGCGCCCGTCGGCCAGCTCGTCGCGGATGCAGAAGTCGGGGATCCAGGCCATGCCCACGCCCTGCAGGGCCATGCCCTTGAGCCCCTCGGCCATGGCGGTTTCGTAGACGGTCTTGAGACGCAGGCGTGTCGGGTCGTTCTTGAGCAGCATGCGCACGCTGCGGCCCAGAAAGGCGCCCTGGGTATAGGCGAGGAAGGGGATGGCCGCCTCGCCCTCCAGGGGAAAGCGCGGCCGCCCCGCCTCGTCGGCAACGCAGACCGGTATCATCATCGCCTTGCCGATGGAAAACGAGGGAAAGACCTCGGCATCGAGCTGCATGGTGGCATAGGGGTCGTGATAGCCGAGCATCAGGTCGCAGTTGCCCTCGCGCAGCACGTGGATGGCATCCCCCACGTTCATGGCCACCAGGCGTGTCGGCAGCTCGCCGACCCCCTGCTGCAGGCGCGAGATCCAGCGGGGATAGAACGCCAGCGCCAGCGAGTGGGCGGCGACGATGTCCAGCGCCTCGTTGGCGATGGCCAGGCCGCGCAGGTGCCCCAGGCACTCGCTGAGCTGCTCGACCAGATTGCGCGCGGTGACCAGAAACAGCTGCCCCTCGGGCGTCAGCCCCACCGGCGTGGTCGAGCGATCCACCAGGGTCGCGCCCACCGCCTGCTCCAGGGAACGGATCCGCCGGCTGAAGGCCGGCTGGGTGACATGGCGCTGACGAGCCGACGCCGAGAAGCTGCGCGTGTTGGCCAGGGCCACGAAATCTTCCAGCCACTTGGTTTCGAGGTTCACCGCGACTCCACTTGCCGATGAGAAGAACAAACGCGATCACTTGGACAGGCCGCCAAGTTTACTCAAGCGCGCTCCGGGGCTCCACGCTCCCTGTCGAGGTTTTGCAACAAGCCGTCCCGCCGGGGCTAGCCCCCGGCCGTCCGATACTCGGCGCCTACTGGATGGGGGCCATCAGGTAGGCAGCCCGGGAGACCAGCTTGCGCCAGAGCGGACGCTGCTGCAGCTCCTCGAGCGTCACCTCGCGACAGTGGGCGAAGTCACGCTCCAGCATCTGCCGTACCTCGCCCGCAAAGCCGGCGTCGGGAATGAACGCCATGATCTCGAAGTTGAGCCGAAACGAGCGATTGTCGAGGTTGACGGTCCCGACGGCAGCGCTGTGGTCGTCGACAAGCATGACTTTCTGATGCAGGAAGCCGGGTTGATAACGGTATATTCTGACTCCGGCACGGATCATGTCGGGCAGGAAGGAAAACGCCGAAAGGAAGACCAGCAGATGGTCGGGCCGCTCGGGCATCATCACCCGCACGTCGACGCCGCGCATCGCCGCCAGGCGCAGCGCATCCTGCACGCCCTGATCGGGCACGAAATAGGGGCTGGTGACCCACAGCCGGTGCTGGGCGCTGGTGATGTTGTGCTGCATGAACAGGCTGGCGGTCTCCTGCGCGTCGGCCGGGCCGGAGGGCACCACCACCACGTTCTGGCACTCCTCGCAGGTCACCCGGGGGGTCCAGGTCAGATCGATCACCCGCCCGGTGGCCCAGTGCCAGTCCTCCCAGAACGCTTCCTGAAGCCCCAGCACACTGGGACCGGTCAGCCTCAGATGGGTATCCCGCCAAGGTCCGTGACGCGGATTCTCGCCCAGATACTCGACGCCCACGTTGAGCCCGCCGGTCCAGCCCTGGGCCCCGTCGACCACCACCACCTTGCGATGGTTGCGGAAATTCAGCTGGAAGCGATGACGCAGCCCGCGCGAGGAGTTGAAGGCGCTGACCTCGACCCCGGCGCGGCGCAGGTCCTCGAGATAGCCGTCGTCGAGCGCGTGGCTGCCGATCTCGTCGTACAGCAGGTAGACGCGCACGCCCTGCTGCGCCTTGTGCTCGAGCCGTTCCTTGAGCATCCGGCCCAGCCGGTCGCGGCGGATGATGAAGAACTGCACCAGCACGTAATGGCGCGCCGAATCGATGCCGGCGAACACGCTGTCGAAGGTGGCCTGACCATCGACGAGCAGCTCGGCGCGGTTGCCGCTGGTCAGGGGCATCATCGCCAGTTTCTCGACGGCCCGCACGTTGCCCTGCCGGGCATCGGCGAGATACGGCTCGATCAGCGGCCGGTAGCGCAGCAGCACCCGGCGCAGCACCGTGTCGCGCTCGCCGCGAGCGGAAACATACCCGTAGAAGCGCGGCCGCCCGAAGACCCAGTAGGCCGGCAGGGCCAGGTAGGGAAAGGTTACCAGCGAAATGATCCAGGCCACGGCCCCCTGGGAGGTGCGGCTGGACATCAGCGCCACGACGGCGGACGCCATGCCCACGGCATGGAACAGGAACAGGATGAGCCCCAGCAGCCAGGAGGTCATGAGCGACCTTCCCGACGACGCAGGAAGCGGCCGCCGCAGTGGCGGCCACCACTGTGGTCAGGAATGCGGGCGAACACCAGACGGATCATCACGGGCCTCGCTGTCACGATGAGCGCCCACGGTAGCGGATGGCGGGACGAAGGGATAGACGAAACGCCGCCCGGTCTCGCCGGGCGGCGCTCGATCACGCAGGAAGCCGGGCTCAGACGCGCTCGGCGATGATCTCTTTCCACTTGGCCGGGCCGGTCTGGTGGACCGAGGTGCCTTCGCTGTCCACGGCCACGGTGACCGGCATGTCCTCGACCTCGAACTCGTAGATCGCTTCCATGCCCAGATCCTCGAAGCCCACCACGCGGGCCTTCTTGATCGCCTGGGCGACCAGGTAGGCGGCCCCGCCGACCGCCATCAGATAGACGGCCTTGTTGTCGCGGATCGCCTCGATCGCCATCGGGCCGCGCTCGGCCTTGCCGACCATGCCCTGCAGGCCGGTCTGTTCGAGCATAGTGCGGGTGAACTTGTCCATGCGCGTGGCGGTGGTCGGACCGGCCGGGCCCACGACCTCGTCGCCTACCGGGTCGACCGGGCCGACGTAGTAGATGAAACGGCCCTTGAGGTCGACAGGCAGCGCTTCGCCCTTCGCCAGCATGTCGACCATGCGCTTGTGAGCGGCATCGCGACCGGTCAGCAGCTTGCCGTTGAGCAGCAGGGTGTCGCCGGGCTGCCAGCTCCGTACTTCTTCCGGCGTCACGTCGTCGAGGTTGACGCGCTTGACATCGCCGCCGGCCTCGCGGGTGATTTCCGGCCAGTCCTCGAGCTTCGGCGCCGGAAGTTCGGCGGCACCGCTGCCGTCGAGGGTGAAATGCACGTGCCGAGTGGCCGCGCAGTTGGGGATGATCGCCACCGGCTTGTTGGCGGCGTGGGTCGGGTAATCCTTGACCTTGATGTCGAGCACCGTGGTCAGCCCGCCCAGCCCCTGGGCACCGATGCCGGTCTTGTTGACCTTGTCGTAAAGCTCGAGGCGCAGCTCCTCGGCGCGATTGGCGGCACCGCGCGCCTGGAGTTCCTGAATGTCGATCGGGTCGAGCAGCGACTCCTTGGCCAGCTCCATGGCCTTCTCGGCGGTACCGCCGATGCCGATGCCCAGCATGCCCGGCGGGCACCAGCCGGCGCCCATCTTGGGCAGCTGCTCGAGTACCCAGTCGACCACGTTATCGGAGGGGTTGAGCATCGCGAACTTCGACTTGGCCTCGCTACCGCCGCCCTTGGCGGCGACGTGCACCTCGACGGTGTCGCCCGGCACCAGCTTGTGATGAATCACCGCCGGGGTGTTGTCGCGGGTGTTCTGACGCTTGCCGTCCGGATCGGCCAGCACCGAAGCCCGCAGCACGTTGTCGGGCAGCGTGTAGGCGCGACGCACCCCCTCGTTGATCATGTCGTCGAGGCTCATGTCAGCCTCGAAACGCACGTTCATGCCCACGTGCACGAAGACTGTGACGATGCCGGTATCCTGGCAGATCGGGCGATGACCGGTCGCACACATGCGTGAATTGATCAGGATCTGCGCGATGGCGTCCCGGGCCGCCGGGTTTTCCTCGCGCTCGTAGGCCGCATGCATGGCCTCGATGAAATCCTTGGGATGGTAGTAGGAAATGTACTGCAGGGCGTCGGCGACGCTCTGAATCAGATCGTCCTGGCGAATCACGGTCATGAAGCAGGAACTCCTTGCGGGTGACAAGCGGCTCGCCGCCCACTGTCAGACGCACGGCGACAAGCCTCCGAGGTCGCGCAGTATACCGCATCCCGCCCGGGCACGGCAGCGCCCGAGGGCGGGGCACGACGCGGGCCCGGCGGGTGTCGACGGGAAACGGGAACTTTGCAAGTCGGCGGGATTGTTACCAGACTTTCCAGGGCACGTCCGGCTTCGGCAACGTCACCGCCCGGGGCGTGCCCGAAACCCCAAACGCGCAAGGATGCCGCCCATGTACCGTCGACACTTCGCCTCGGCGCTGTTCGCCGCTCTCGTCATCATTCTGCTCTGGTTACCGTTCTGGCCGCCGGCGGGCTATCTGCTGATCTCCTGGGCGATCTTCGCCGCCATCGGCTTTCATGATCTGCGCTCGCGGCACAATGTGCTCAACAATTACCCCGTCATCGGCCATCTTCGCTACATGCTGGAGTTCGTTCGCCCCGAACTGCGCCAGTACTTCTTCGAATCCGAGCAGAGCGGCCGACCCTTCAGCCGTGCCCAGCGCACCCTGATCAACGCCCGTGCCGACGGCGGCTCGGACGCCTCGCCGTTCGGCACCCTGCGGGATTTCGAGGCCGCCGGCTACGAGTTTGCCGAACACTCGCTGGTCCCCAAGGACGTGCCGAAGGACGTCACCTGTTTGACCGTCGGCGGCCCGCAGTGCACGCAACCCTACCGAGCCTCACGCCTGAACATCTCGGCCATGAGCTTCGGTTCGCTGTCGTCGACGGCGATTCTCGCCATGAACCTGGGCGCCAAGCGCGGCGGCTTCGCCCACAACACCGGCGAGGGCGCCATCAGCCCCTATCATCAGCGCCACGGCGGCGACCTGATCTGGGAGCTGGGCACCGCCTACTTCGGCTGCCGGACCCAGGAGGGCCGTTTCGACGCCGAGACCTTTCGCGAAAAGGCCCGCGAGGACCAGGTCAAGATGATCGAGCTCAAGCTGTCCCAGGGCGCCAAGCCCTCGCACGGCGGCCTGCTCCCCGCCGCCAAGGTCAACCGCGAGATCGCCGAGACGCGCCAGATCGCGGAGGGCGAGGACTGCCAGTCGCCGGCCTCGCACCCGGAATTCGACACGCCGATCGGCCTTCTGGAGTTCATCGAGCGGTTGCGCGAGCTCTCGGGCGGCAAGCCGGTGGGCATGAAGATGTGCCTGGGCAAGCGCAGCGAGTTCCTGAGCATCTGCAAGGCCATGCTCGAGACCGGCATCCGCCCCGACTTCATCACCATCGACGGCGCCGAAGGCGGCACCGGCGCCGCTCCCCAGGAGTTCTCCGACCGGCTGGGCAACTACATCAACGAGGCGCTGCCCTTCGTCCACCAGTGCCTGGTCGGCACCGGATTGCGCGACGACATGAAGCTGATCGCCAGCGGCAAGGTCGCCCTGGGCTTCGACATGGTGGTGAAGATGGCGCTGGGCGCCGACATGTGCAACGCCGCACGCCCCTTCATGTTCTCGGTGGGCTGCATCCAGGCACGGCGCTGTCACACCAACAAGTGCCCCACCGGTGTCACCACCCAGGACCCCCGGCGCAGCCGCGCCATCAATGTCGAGGAAAAGGCCTGGCGGGTCGCCAACTACCACCACGGCACGCTCAAGGCGTTTCGCGAGCTCACCGGGGCGCTGGGGGTCGATCATCCCGACCGGCTCACGCCGGACATGATCTACCACCGCAACGACTACACGCCGGCCCACCCCTATCGGACCAGCATCGTCCCGCTCAGGCCGGGCCAGCTGCTCGAGGACGGCGAGATCCCCGAGGCCTATGCCCCGTACTGGGAAGCCGCCCGGGCCGAGCGCTTCTGACCCGGCACGATGCCGAACGGCTTCACGCACATCCAGAGGAGGGAAAGCATGTCAGACACGGTCAGCGACTTCATCGTCTCGCGTCTCAAGGAGTGGGGCGTCGGGCGCCTTTACGGTTATTCCGGCGACGGCATCAACGGCTTCATGGCCGCCCTGCGCCGCGCCGAGGACGGGCCGCGCCTGATCCAGCCGCGCCACGAGGAAGTCGCCGCCTTCATGGCCAGCGGCCATGCCAAGTTCAGCGACGAGGTGGGGGTGTGCGTGGCGACCTCGGGCCCGGGGGCGGTGCATCTGCTCAACGGCCTGTACGACGCGCGCAAGGACCACATGCCGGCGGTGGCGATCGTCGGTCAGCAGGCGCGCATGAGCCTGGGCACCGACTACCAGCAAGAGCTCGACCTGATCGCGCTCTACAAGGACGTCGCCGGCGACTATGTGCAGATGGTCACCGAGCCCGCCCAGGCCCGGCACGTCATCGACCAGGCGCTGCGCATCGCCATCGCCGAACGCACCGTGACCTGCGTGATCCTGCCCAACGACGTGCAGGACCTGCCCATGGCCGACCCGCCCGCCACTCATGGCGCGGTCTTCTCGGGGGTCGGCTACCGCCGCCCGCAACGCCTCCCCGAGCCGGCCGATCTCGACGCCGCGGCCGCCCTGCTCGACCAGGGCGAGAAGGTGGCGATCCTCGCCGGCGCCGGCGTCAAGCACGCCGTCGATGAACTGCTGACCCTCGCCGATCGTCTCGGCGCCGGTATCGCCAAGGCGATCCTGGCCAAGACCATGATCCCCGACGACGCGCCCGGGGTGACCGGCACCATCGGCCTGCTGGGTACCGAGGCCAGCGAGAAGATGATGGAGGAGTGCGACACCCTGCTGCTGGTCGGCACCCGCTTTCCCTATGCCGAGTTCCTGCCCAAGTCGGGCCAGGCGCGCGCCGTGCAGATCGATGTCGCCCCCGCGGCCCTGGGGCTGCGCTATCCCACCGAGATCAACCTGCATGGCGATGCCCGCGGCACCCTGGCCGCCCTGACCGAGCGGGTCGCCTACAAGGACGACCGGACATGGCACGGGCGCGTCCAGGAGTGGATCGACGACTGGTGGCGGATCACCGACGAGCGCGCCGCCACCGACGCCAGCCCCATCAATCCTCAGCGGCTGTTCCAGGCCCTCTCGCCGCGCCTGCCGGATGACGCGATGCTCGCCTGTGACGTGGGCAGCGCCACCAACTGGTACGCCCGCTACATCAAGGTCCGCCGCGGCATGCTCGGCTCGGTGTCCGGCGGTCTGGCCTCGATGAGCAATGCCGTCCCTTACCTGCTGGCCGCCAAGTTCGCCCACCCGCAGCGCCCGGCGGTGGCCATGGTCGGCGACGGCGCCATGCAGATGCTCGGCAACCAGGCCCTGATCACCCTGGCCAAGTACTGGCGCGAGTGGGAGAACCCGCGCTGCATCGTGCTGGTGCTCAACAACCGCGACCTCAGCCAGGTGACCTGGGAGCAGCGGGTCATGGAGGGCGACCCGCGCTTCACCACCTCGCAGGACCTGCCCGACTTCGCTTTCGACGAATACGCGCGCCTGCTGGGGCTGGAAGGCTTGCGTCTGGAGCGCGCCGAGGAGATCGACCACGTCTGGGACCAGGCCTTCGCCGCCGACCGGCCGGTGGTGATCAATGCCTACACCGATGGCGACGTGGCACCGCTGCCGCCGCACATCAAGCTCGAGCAGGCCAAAAACTACATGGCCTCGATGCTCAAGGGCGACGACTCGGCCACGCATCATGCCCGGCTCTCCGCCAGGCAGCTGGGGCGCAGCCTGCTGGGCCGCCACAAGGACAACAAGGACAAGGACTAGCGGCCAGCACCCGAAACGGCGGCCCTGTGGGACCGCCGTTTCGGCGCCGTGTCACTTCAACTCGAGCAGCCGCGCATTGAGCGCCTGGGCCTGATCGCGCAGGCGCGCCGCTTCCTCGAATTCGAGATTCTGGGCCGCCTCGTGCATGGCATCCTCGAGTTTGGCGATCTCCCGGGTCAGCTCGGGCACCGACAGTGTGCGCAGGGTTTCCAGGCCATACTCGCCGGCCGGCTCGGCCACCTTGCGCTCGCTCTTGCGGCGTGCGCCCTTCTTGCCCGGCGTCTGGGCGCCTTCCATGATGTCGGCGACCGACTTGGTCACGGTCCGCGGGACGATGCCGTGCTCTTCGTTGTGGGCGATCTGCTTGGCGCGGCGCCGCTCGGTCTCGTCGATCGCCTTGCGCATCGAGTCGGTGACCCGGTCGCCATAGAGAATCGCCTTGCCGTTGGCATTGCGAGCGGCGCGGCCGATGGTCTGGATCAGCGAACGCTCGGCGCGCAGGAAGCCCTCCTTGTCGGCATCGAGAATCGCCACCAGCGACACCTCGGGGATGTCCAGACCCTCGCGCAGCAGGTTGATGCCCACCAGCACGTCGAACTTGCCCAGGCGCAGGTCGCGAATGATCTCCACCCGCTCGACGGTATCGATATCCGAGTGCAGGTAGCGGACGCGGATATCGTGCTCGTCGAGGTATTCGGTCAGATCCTCGGCCATGCGTTTGGTCAGGGTGGTGACCAGCACCCGCTCGCCCACGTCGGTACGCGCGCGAACCTCGGAAAGCAGGTCGTCGACCTGGGTGGAGGCCGGACGCACCTCGACCTCGGGGTCGAGCAGCCCGGTGGGACGCACCACCTGCTCGACCACCTGGCCGGCATGCTCGGCCTCGTAGGGGCCGGGGGTGGCCGAGACGAACACCGTCTGCGGGCAGATGCGCTCCCACTCCTCGAAGGTCATCGGCCGGTTGTCGAGCGCCGACGGCAGTCGGAAGCCGTACTCGACCAGGGTCTCCTTGCGCGAGCGGTCGCCCTTGTACATGCCCCCCACCTGGGGAACGCTGACGTGGGACTCGTCGATGAACAGGATGGCATCGGGGGGCAGGTAGTCGAAGAAGGTCGGTGGCGGCTCACCCGGGGCCCGGCCGGAGAGATAACGCGAGTAGTTCTCGATGCCGTTGCAGTAGCCCAGCTCGAGCATCATCTCGATGTCGTAGAGGGTACGCTGCTCGAGACGCTGGGCCTCGACCAGCTTGTCGTGCTTGCGCAGCCACTCGAGGCGCTCGACGAGCTCGGCCTTGATGTCCTCGGTGGCGGCGAGGATGGTCTCGCGCGGCGTCACGTAGTGGCTCTTGGGGTAGATGGTCATGCGCGGGACCTTGCCGCGCATCTCGCCGGTCAGCGGGTCGAACAGGCTGATCGACTCGATCTCGTCGTCGAACAGCTCGACGCGCACCGCCTCTTCCTCGGCATCCGCCGGGAAGATGTCGATCACGTCGCCACGCACCCGGTAGGTACCGCGACGGAAGTCCATGTCGTTGCGTGTGTACTGCAACTCGGCGAGCCGACGCAGGAAGGAGCGCTGGTCGATCAGCTCGCCGCGGTTGAAGTGCAGGCGCATCTTCAGGTACTGGTCCGGATCGCCCAGACCGTAGATCGCCGACACCGAGGCGACGATCAGCGCATCGCGACGCTCGAGCAGTGCCTTGGTCGCCGACAGGCGCATCTGCTCGATGTGGTCGTTGATCGAGGCGTCCTTCTCGATGAAGGTATCCGACGACGGCACATAGGCTTCCGGCTGATAGTAATCGTAATAGGAAACGAAATACTCCACCGCGTTGTCGGGGAGGAACGACTTGAACTCGCCGTAGAGCTGGGCCGCCAGGGTCTTGTTGGGCGCCAGCACGATGGTCGGGCGCTGCAAACGCTCGACCACGTTGGCCATGGTGAAGGTCTTGCCCGACCCGGTCACGCCCAGCAGGGTCTGGTAGGCCAGGCCGGCCTCGAGCCCCCTGACCAGGCCGTCGATGGCCGTCGGCTGGTCACCGGCCGGGCGATACTGCGACTGGATGCGGAATGGTTTGCTCATGACGGTGAGATGCAGGCGCCCGGGGACAACTTCAAGCGCCCGCGGCCTCCTCCAGCGTCGTGCGGATGGTGACCGTGGCATCGGTCATGAGGCGATGGATCGGGCAGCGATCGCTGATCTCGGCGAGCCGCCGGCGCTGGTCGGCATCCAGCGGGCCCTTGAAGCTGAGCGCCACGTCGAGGTAGTAGCGGCCGTGGCGCTCCTCGCTATCATTGCGGGTCACCTGCACCTCGACCGCCTCGAGCGGCCAGCCCTTGCGCCGCGCATACATGCGCGCGGTGATCGCCTTGCAGGTGCCCAGCGCCAGGTCGAAGTAGTCGTGAGGGTCCGGCGCCGTCTCGTCGCCGCCGACCACCTGGGGCGCATCGGCGAACAGTTCCTCGAAGGAATCGACCACGACACGCTGGCGCAGGCCCTGCGCATCGACACTGCTGACGGTAATGCTCATTGCGATCGCCTCCGGTTCAGTGTGCCTCGACACCCAGCTGACGAACAGCGCGCAACAGCGCCTCGCGCGTGACCCGCCCCTCGACGTCCGCGCCATGGCGGCCCACCTCTGCACTCTCGACGCCGTCGACCATCATCAGCGCCGTGGTCAGCCGGTTGACGGTGTCCGCATCATTGACATTGGTGAAGGTCAGTGAAATGCCCTGCGCCATGGGTTCTCTCCTCGTTGCTCGAGCCACGCGTGGAACGCCCAGTCTAGCACGCCGCCCGCGGCATCGAGCGCCTTGCATTTTCGCGCACCGCCCCCACATTGCAGTCAGTGAATCGACGGCCTGGCAAGGGAGACAGAATGACCGACTGGAACGCTTACCTCGACGGCCTGGGCGCGCGTCGCGTCGACGACCGCCATCGCGATTTCGGCGATCCGCACCAGGTGCGTCAGGCACAGGAGGCGACGGCCCTGATGCCGCTCGTCCACCTCGGGGTACTGGAAGTCAGCGGCAGCGACGCCAGGCGCTTCCTGCAGGGCCAGACCAGCGCCCAGCTCGACCTGGCCGACGGCGACCTCGCCGCGCCCACGGCCTTCTGCACGCCCAAGGGGCGCATGCTGGCCAATGCGCAGCTGCTGCACCCTGCCCCGGACACCTACTGGCTGGTGATGACGGCCGGACTGGTCGAGCCGCTGCGCGCCCATCTGGGCAAGTTTGCCCCCTTCTATCAGGTCACGTTGCATGCCCGCGACGACCTGGCGCTGATCGGCCTTAGCGGCCGCGATGCCCCGGCGCTGCTAGAGACACGCCTGGACGTGCGCCCGCCGGCCGTCTGGCATCAGGCTCGGCTCGGCGAGGGGGTGGTGCTGCGTCATCCCGGCAGTCTGCCGCGCCTGCTGCTGTGCCTGCCCACGGCGGCGGCCCGCGAAGCCTGGGAGGCCCTCGCCCGCAATGCCGTGGCGATGGGCAACGCCGTCTGGCAATGGCAGGACGTCCAGGCCGGTCTGGCCTGGCTGGACGCCGGCCAGCAGGACGCCTATCTGCCGCAGATGTTCAACTGGGAGGCGCTCGGCGGGGTGAGCTTCAAGAAGGGCTGCTACACCGGCCAGGAGGTCGTCGCCCGCGCGCACTTTCGCGGTCAGGTCAAGAAGCGCCTGGTTCGTGCCCAGCTCGGCGGCGCCACGCTGCCGACAATCGGCGACGAGGTGACCGATGCCGACGGCAAGCCCCGGGGTGAGGTGGTCGCCGCGGCACTCGATGGTTACGGTCAGGCGGAGGTCCTCGCCGTGCTGACCACCCGCGAGGTGCCGGAACCGCTGAGCGTGGCGGGCCAGCCTCTGCAGCGACTCAAGCTGCCCTACCCGGTGGAGCGTCTCGACCCCGAGGCGATGGCAGCAGGCGACCACTGATCCGCCTTGCGCCCCTGCCAGACGCCCGGTGCCTCAGCGCGAGAGCCCGTCAGTGAGGCCGAAGAGGCGCCGCGCGGTGGTCGTGCTCCGGGCGGTGACCTCCGCCGCGTCCTGGTCGCGCAGGAACGCGACGCGCTCGGCGACCCGCGCGACCCGGGCTGGCTCGTTGCGCTGTCCCTGAAAGCCGCACAGCGGCATGTCGGGGCTGTCGGTTTCCAGCACATAGCCATCATCCGGCAGTGCCGCGACCATGCGCGCCAGCCGCCGCGCCCGGGGATAGGTCACCGCCCCGCCCAGCCCCACCATGAAGCCCAGATCGAGAAACGCCCGGGCCTGCTCCGGGCTGCCGGCGAAGGCATGAATCAGCCCGCCGGCCGGCGGTGACAGCTGCCGCAGCCGCTTGGCCAACTTGTCGTTGCTCTGCACGCAGTGGATCACCAGCGGCAGGTGCCGCGCCTTGGCCAGACGCACCTGGGCGTCGAACAGCCGCCACTGGGCGTCCAGGCTGTCCTCGAAACGCGCATCGATGCCGCACTCGCCCAGCGCCACCGCCTCGGGGTGCGCATCGAGTGCCTGCGCCAGCGCCTCCACATCCGCCTCGTCATGACGGTCCATGAAGTAGGGATGCAGGCCAAGACAGACACTGACGTCATCCCGCGTCCCCAGCGCGAGCACGCCGTCCCAGGCGGCACGCGTGGTGCCCGGGACAACGAAGTGACCGACACCGGCCTCGCGGGCCCGCGTGAAGACGTCGTCGCGATCCTCGTCGAAGGCCGCGAAGTCGAGATGGCAGTGAGCGTCGATCAGCATGGGTAGTGTCAGTGCTCGCGGGTGGCGTTGAAGCGCACCTCCGGCCAGCGCTCCTGGGTCATCTGCAGGTTGACCCGGGTCGGCGCCAGATAGGTCAGGTAGCCGCCGCCGTCGAGCGCCAGGTTGGTGCTCGCCTTGCGCCGGAACTCATCGAGTTTCCTGGCATCGTCGCAGTACACCCAGCGCGCGGTCTGGACGTTGACGCCCTCGTAGATACAGTCGACCTTGTACTCTTCCTTGAGGCGATGGGCGACCACGTCGAACTGCAGCGCCCCGACCGCGCCGACGATCAGGTCGTTGTTGTCCAGCGGCATGAAGACCTGGGTCGCGCCCTCCTCGGAGAGCTGCTGGAGGCCCTTCTGCAGCGCCTTCATCTTCAGCGGGTCCCTGAGCCGGACACGCTTGAACAACTCCGGCGCGAAGTGCGGAATGCCGGTGAAGCGCATGTCCTCGCCGAGCGTGAAGGTGTCGCCGATCTGGATGGTGCCGTGGTTGTGCAAACCGATGATGTCGCCCGGCCACGCCTGCTCGACATGCTCGCGGTCCGAGGCCATGAAGGTCAGGGCATCGGCGATCTTGACGTCCTTGCCGATGCGCACATGGCGCATCTTCATGTTCTTCTCGTACTTGCCCGAACAGACGCGCAGGAAGGCCACCCGGTCGCGATGCTTGGGGTCCATGTTGGCCTGGATCTTGAAGACGAACCCGGTGAAACGCTCGTCGCCCGCCGCCACCTCGCGGGTGTCGGTCTCGCGGGGCTGCGGCATCGGTGCGTACTCGACGAAGCCGTCGAGCATCTCGCGCACCCCGAAGTTGCCCATGGCAGTGCCGAAGTAGACCGGGGTCAGCTCGCCGCGCCGGTAGGCCTCGAGGTCGAAGGTGTGGGAGGCGCCGCGCACCAGCTCGACCTCCATGCGCAGCTCCTCGGCCTGGTCGGCGCCCAGCACCTCGTCGACCTCGGGATTGTCGAGCCCCTCGATGCGCACGTCGTCGGGAATGCGATTGCCCTGGCCCTGCTTGTAGAGATGGATGACGTCATCGTAGAGGTGATAGACGCCCTTGAAGTGCCGCCCCATGCCGATCGGCCAGGTCATCGGCGCGCACTGGATGTTGAGCACCGTCTCGACCTCGTCCATCACCTCGACGGGATCGCGGATGTCGCGGTCCATCTTGTTGATGAAGGTGAGGATCGGCGTGGTGCGCAGCCGACACACCTCCATCAGCTTGATGGTGCGGTCCTCGACACCCTTGGCGCCGTCGATCACCATCAGCGCCGAGTCCACCGCGGTCAGCGTGCGGTAGGTGTCCTCGGAGAAGTCCTCGTGCCCGGGGGTGTCGAGCAGGTTGACGATGCGCCCCTTGTAGGGAAACTGCATCACCGAGGTGGTTACCGAGATGCCGCGCTCCTGCTCCATCTTCATCCAGTCGGAAGTGGCATGGCGGTCGTTGCGCTTGCTCTTCACCGAGCCCGCGAGCTGGATGGCATTGCCGAACAGCAGCAGCTTCTCGGTGATGGTGGTCTTCCCCGCGTCGGGGTGCGAGATGATCGCGAAAGTCCTTCTGAGCTCGGCTTCACGCGCTATCTGGGTATCTGTCATGAATGAGGTATCGCTGATTGGTGCTCGGTCGGGTACGCCTTGATGGCGCACCCGCACGGCATGGCTTGCAGAATGGCCGCGATTGTAGCGCGACAGGCGCGGAATGTCGTCAGCACGCACAGCCTCGTGCTCGGGGACTGAGCCCGATGCCGTCATCGGTTATCATGCGCCTAGCCAGACAGCCGGAGTCACCATGCAACAGCCCACCCCTCTGCCCTTGTCGACCCCCAACCGCAACCTGGTGCGGCTGACCTTCGTGCGCGGCATCACCTGGACCGGCTTTCTGGCGGCGATCATCTTCGGCATCGAGGTGCTCGGCTTCCAGCTGCGCGTGGTGCCGGTCATCAGCGTGATCATCGCCATGGGCTTCATCAACATCGCCAGCTGGTGGCGGCTGGGGCGCCCCCGGGCGGTCACCGACCTCGAATACCTGCTGCACCTGATGGCGGACATCGCCGGGCTGAGCCTGCTGTTCTTCTACACCGGCGGGTCCACCAACCCCTTCATCACCTATTATCTGGTGCCGGTGACCATTGCCGCCGCCACCCTGCCCTGGCGCTACGCCTGGCTCGTCGCCAGCTCGGCGATGGCCGCCTACACCTTCCTGATGCTGTTCTACGACCCGGTGCCGCAGCTCAGCCATGGCATGATCGGCCCCGGCATCAGCCTGCACGTGCTGGGCATGTGGCTGAACTTCGGCCTCTCGGCGGGCCTGGTCACCTACTTCATCTTCAAGATGGCCCATGCCCTGCGCCGTCGCGACCTGGCCCTGTCGCGGACCCGCGAGGCGGCCCTGCGCAACGAGCAGGTGCTGGCGGTGGCCACCCAGGCGGCCGGCACCGCCCATGAACTGGGCACGCCACTGTCCACCATGGCGGTGCTGCTCAAGGAAATGCGCGAGGACGCCGCCGGACAGCCGACTCTCGAGGCCGACATCGACCTGCTGCGCCGCCAGGTCGATACCTGCAAGTCGCGGCTGCAGAACCTGGTCGCCAATGCCGACCGCCGCCGCCTGGCCCAGCCCGCCTCGCAGCCGGCCCAGGCCTGGCTGGAGGATGTCGTGCAGCGCTGGCTGGTACTGCGTCCGGACGTCACCCATCATATCGAGATCCTCGGCAAGCGCGGCACCCCCGTGCTGGCGGTCGACACCACCCTGGAGCAGGCGCTGATGAACCTGCTCAACAACGCCGCCGACGCCAATCCCGAGGACATCGTCATCAGCCTCGACTGGACCAAGGAGGAAGTGATCATCGACATTCGCGATCACGGCCCGGGCGTGGCGATGTCGATCGCCGACCAGCTCGGCGATACCTTCGTCTCCACCAAGAGCAAGGGGATGGGGATCGGCCTGTTCCTGACCCACGCCACCATCAACCGCTTCGGCGGCGGCGTGAGTCTTTACAATCACGAAGAGGGCGGCACCCTGACCGAGGTCAAGCTGCCCCGCCTGATTGCCGGCGAATGACGTCGGCATTGCCCTACGACACGGAACGCTGCTATGCAAACTGCCGAACGCCTGATGATCGTCGACGACGACGAGATGTTCTGCCATGTCATGGAACGTGCCTTCAGCCGGCGTGGCTTCGAGGTGCTGGTGGCCACGGATGAGGAGCAGGCGCTGGAGCTGGCCCGGCGCTCGCCGCCGCAGCTCGCCACCCTGGATCTCAAGCTCGAGCACGGTTCGGGGCTCAAGCTGCTGCCGGAGCTGCTGGCCGTGGCCCCCGAGTGCCGCGTGGTGGTGCTGACCGGCTACTCGAGCATCGCCACCGCCGTGGAAGCCATCAAGCTCGGCGCGGTGAACTACCTGTGCAAGCCCGTCGACGCCGACGAGGTGCTGGGTGCCTTCAACCGCGAGACCGGCGACCCCGACATCGACATCGCCGACAACCCGCCGTCGATCAACCGTGTCACCTGGGAGCACATCCAGAAGGTGCTGCAGGAGCACGACGGCAACATCTCCGCCACGGCGCGGGCGCTGGGCATGCATCGCCGCACCCTGCAGCGCAAGCTCCAGAAGCGTCCGGTGCGACGCTGACCGCCCCGCCTTCGCCATTCCGACCCGACCCAGGAGGTTACATGCAGCTCGCCGAGCGACTCGCCATCGCCACCGACATCGCCGAGGGCGCCGGCCGGAAGATCCTGGCCGCGCGAAACGACCAGCGCTTCTCGCAGCGCTACAAGCACGGCACGGAACTGGTCACCGACACCGACGTGGCGGTCGACGAGTGGATCAGCGACCGCCTGCAGCAGCACTTTCCCGACGAAGCCCGACTCAGCGAGGAGATCGCCCCCGACCGCCAGGCGCTGGGGCGCAAGGGGCCACTGTGGGTCGTCGACCCGATCGACGGCACGGTGAACTTCGCCCGGGGCTTTCCCCACGTCGCGGTGTCGATCGCCTGGGCGGTGGACGGTCGCGTGCAGATCGGCGTGGTGCACGCCCCCTTCCTGGACGAGACCTTCGTGGCCATCCGCGGCGAAGGAGCCTGGCGCAATCAGGCACGCATCCGCGCCAGCCTGGCCAACCGGCTCGACAGCAGCCTGATCGCCACCGGCTTCCCCTACCGCCGCGACGGCCGGCAGCCGCTGCTGCGCCGTTTCTCGGCGGTCATGCAGCACTGTCAGGACGTGCGGCGCTGCGGTTCCGCTGCGCTGGACCTGTGCAACGTGGCCTGCGGGCGGCTCGATGCCTACTACGAGAGCGTCTCGCCCTGGGATTTCGCCGCCGGGCTGCTGATCGCCCGGGAAGCCGGCGCCCGCACCGGCCACGTCTATCCGGCGCCCGAGAGTATCCCCGAGGAGCTCTACGGCGAGCATATCGTCGCCGCGGCGCCGGACATCTACGTCGCGCTGCGCGATCTGCTGCAGCGCACCGACGAAGGCCGCTCGGCGTCCGGCGAGGCATGAGCCCGGTACCATAAAGGCATGCAATAGTCGGCGTAGCGAGACTCTATTGGTCCTCGCGCGCCGAATGCGAAACAATGCCCCCAGTTCAACGCTCCATCACCCACGATTCTCGTCATCACGAAAGGAGACCCCATGCTGACAGTCATCTTCGGACGCGCCGGCTGCCCCTTCTGCGTACGCGCCAAGGACCTGGCCGAGGCGCTGAGCAATGCCCGCGACGATTTCAGCTATCGCTACATCGACATCCATGAAGAAGGCATCACCAAGGCCGACATGGAGAAGACCATCGGCAAGCCGGTCGAGACCGTGCCGCAGATCTTCGTCGACCAGACCCACATCGGCGGCTTCACCGAATTCGACCAGTACGTGCGCGACAATCAGCTGATGCCGGAAACCCCGGTCAACTGAACAGCCGCCCCCTCTCCCCGCGCCGGCCCCGTGCCGGCGTTTTCATCCCGGGGTGGCGACGGACGTGACGCAGGTCAACCCGACGACACCCTCGCTGGCCAGCCGGCCGATTCCCGCCTAGAGTCGTGGCATTCCCGGGCGACGCCCGGCATGACGGAGACTCGAGCATGGCGGATCAAGGTACCCTGCCCCACGACCCTCCGGTAGGCGATCGCCACCGGCAACTGATCGACGCGACCCGCGGCTACCCGCCGATCCGCACCGCCGTGGTGCACCCGTGTGACGAGCTCTCCCTGGGCGGGGCCCTGGCCGCCTGGCGCCAGGGACTGATCGAGCCGCTGCTGGTCGGCCCCAGGGCGCGCATTGTCGACACGGCACACGCCCTCGGCGAATCGCTGTCGGAGCTGACGATCGTCGACACCCCTCACAGTCACGCCGCCGCCGAAACCGCCGTGTCGCTCGCCGCCCGCAACGAGGTTCATGCCCTGATGAAGGGGGCGCTGCACACCGACGAGCTGATGAGCGCCGTGCTTGCCGCCGAGGCCGGCCTGCGCACCGAGCGCCAGATGAGCCACATCTACGCCCTCGACGTCGCCAGCTATCCACGGCCGCTGCTGATCACCGACGGTGCCCTGCATATCCAGCCCGACCTGACCGCCAAGCGGGACATCATCCAGAACGCCATCGACCTGGCCCATGCCCTGGCGCTCGACTGCCCGCGCGTGGCGATTCTCTCGGCCGTGGAAACCGTCAACCCGCGCATCCCCTCGACCGTCGACGCCGCGGCCCTGTGCAAGATGAGCCAGCGCGGCCAGATCACCGGCGGCGATCTCGACGGCCCGCTGGCCATCGACAACGCGGTCTCCGAACAGGCCGCCCGCACCAAGGGCCTGACCTCGGCGGTCGCCGGCCATGCCGATATCCTGATGTGCCCCGATCTCGAGGCCGCCAACATGATCGCCAAGCTGCTCATCCACCTGGCCGACGCCCAGGCGGCGGGGCTGGTCATGGGCGCGCGGGTGCCGATCATGCTGACCAGCCGCAGCGACACCACCGCCAGCCGGCTGGCCTCCGCCGCCCTGGCCTGCCTGGTGGTGCACCGGGGGCGCACGCCATGAGCCCGCGCGCCATCCTTGCGCTCAATGCCGGCTCGTCGTCGCTGAAGTTCGCGCTCTTCCATGATCAGCGCTGCCGGGTGCGCGGCACCATCGAGCGCATCAACGAGGCCCCGCACCTGGTGCTCGACGGCGCCACGACGCCCGCAGCCGCCGCGCCCCGCCTGACGGGAACCGGGCACGCCGCCGTGATCGCGCCGCTGCTGGCGTGGCTCGAGACACAGTTCGGCGACGTGCCGCTGAGCGCCGTGGGCCACCGTGTCGTGCACGGCGGCCGCCACCATGCCACGCCCTGCCTGCTGGAGCCGGCCGTGGTCGACGAGCTGCGGGAGCTGATCCCGCTGGCGCCGCTGCATCAGCCGCCGGCGCTGGCGCTGATCGATGCCCTGCACGCTCACTGGCCGACGTTGCCGCAGGTGGCCTGCTTCGATACCGCCTTCCACCGCAGCCAGCCCTGGCTGAACCAGTGCTTCGCGCTGCCGCGCCGGCTGACCGAGGAGGGCATCCTGCGCTACGGCTTTCACGGGCTGTCCTACGCGCATGCCGTGCGCCAGCTGCCCGAGCTGCTCGGCGAACGCCACCGCGGCCGGGTGATCATCGCCCACCTGGGTCACGGCTGTAGCCTGTGTGCCCTGCAGGACGGGCAGAGTCAGGCCACCACCATGGGCTTCACGGCGCTCGACGGGCTGATGATGGGGCGCCGGGCGGGCAACCTCGACCCCGGCGTGATTCTCTACCTGCTGCAGCAGAAGGGCTGGCGCGCCGACGAGATCGAGCACCTGCTCTACCATGACAGCGGGCTCTACGGCGTCTCGGGGCTGTCCGACGACATGCGTGACCTGCTGGCCAGCGACGCTCCGGCCGCCGCGGAAGCGGTCGCGCTCTTCGTGCGCCGGGTGGTACGGGAAATCGGCGGTCTGGTCGCCCTGCTCGGCGGCCTGGACGCCCTGGTCTTCACCGCCGGCATCGGCGAGCATGCCGCACCCATCCGCCGGGCCGTGTGCCACGACCTCGCCTGGCTGGGCATCGAACTCGACGACGCGGCCAATGCGCGTCATGCGCCGCGGCTCGACCGTGGCAACGGGCCGGCCGTGGCCATCGTCGCGGCCGACGAGGAAGCGGAAATTCGACGTTCAACGCTGGCCTGCCTGCCGGCCTCGCCCGCCGCCCCCGCCTGACCCGGCGGGGCGTTGAATGGCCCCCGGGCGACACTGCCTATACTTCGGAGGCATCACAGGGAGACCTCCGACCATGCAACGCGAAGAGTTTCTGCAGCAGCTGTGGCTGGACTACGTCCACCTGAATCCGGACCTGGCCGCCCTGGACCTCTGGTCACGCGTCCCGAGCGCCGAATACCTGGCAATCGTGACGCTCAACCACGGCCCCTTCAGTTCCGAGGCACTGCTTCCCACGCTCGCGCATTTCGGCTACCGGCGGGCCGGCCAGTACGCCATGGCCGATCGCGGCGTGCTGGTCTCCTGCCTGACGCCGGATGACGACGGCGCCTGGCTGCTGCTGGTGGAACTGCAGCCCGGCGCCCTGACCCGGGAACCGCGCCGCCGGCTGGAGACCCTGGTCGGCACCGCCCACCCCGCCGACTGCCGGGGACAGAACCTGCTGTGCCGCGGCCGTCCCTGGCCGATGCCCGACTGGGCCACCTATCAGCAGCTGCTGCGCGCCCATCCGCTGGCCGCCTGGATCGCGGCGCTCGGGCCGCGCCTGCATCACGCCGGCCTCGACTGCGAACGACTCGGCGAGCCGCTGGCAGGACTCGACCGGCAGCTGCGGCAGGCCGGCCTGCCGGGCAGCGACGACCGGCGCCACGGGCTCTTTCCGGTCTCGCCGCTGCTGGACTACCGCTACTATACCGCCGCCTCGCGACGCCTGGCCTTCGCCGAGGGGGATGAGCATCGCATCGTGCCGGGCGGTCTGGCGCTGGTGCAGCACAGTCTGCCGGGGCCCCAGGAAAGGGCCGCCGAACTGCTGCTGCCCGAGCATACCCGCTGCGAGATCGCCTGAGCCGCGCTCGACGCGTCCCCGGTCACCCCGCCCGGGGTGCCGAAGGCGCCGCCGAGGCCGGCTCGTGTTCGTTCTCGTGCCACGACTCGCCGCGCTGCTGAATCGCCTCGTCGCCTTCCTCGTCCTCGTGGGCCGGCTCCTCGCCCATCGACTCGTCCTCCGACGTGCCGGTCTCGTCCGTCGCGGCCGCCGACTCGGCCTCGTCGGCTGACGCCGTGGTCTCCACCTTGGCGTCAGGCACATCCTCCAGCTCATACTCGTAGAACTCGAAGTCGAACTCGAGCTGCTGGGGGTCATAGCGGGTGTCGAGTTCGCTGTGATAGTGCGGCGTTTCCATCATCGGCATGGGCGCGTAGGGCTCCTGCTCGACCTCGGGCGCCTTGTCGGTCTGCGTGCCGTGCAGGCGCACCATGACGAACATCGCCAGCGCCAGCGCGGCCGAGCCGAGGAACAGCCACAGCCCTTCGGGACCCACGACCTGCATCACCAGCGACGCGCTGAACGGCCCGATGATCGAGCCGACCCCGTACCAGATCATCAGCTTGGAGTTCGCGGCGATGATCTCGGACGGCTCCAGCCAGTCGTTGGTATGCGCCAGGCTCAGCGAGTAGAGCGTATGCAGCATAGCCGTGTGGAAGCAGGCCACCACCAGCAGGATGAGGTAGCTGTATTCCGCCGCCGCCGAGATAAAGGCCCCCGTGATGGCCATCACTCCGGCCATGCAGAGAATCACCTTGCGCCGGTCGAGCCGGTCGGAGACGCGCCCCAGGAACCACTGGGCGAACAGTGCCACCAGGGTGGTGGTCGCCATGAACTGGGCCGTCTGTCCCGTGGACAGACCGATCTCCTGGCCGAAATAGGGCGTCATGGCAAAGAAGGCCTGGACCATCAGCCCCGCGGTGAAGGCTCCCACCAGGCCCACCGGCGCGCGCCGGTAGAGCTCCTTGAATCGAATCTTGTGGGCGGTGTCATGGCTCGAGTGTGTCGGCCCGTGAATACGGTGGATCGACAGCGGCACCAGCGACAGCGCGAACAGCATCCCCGAGACCGAGAAGAGCACCATCGTCGCCGGGTCGGCCAGGTTGAGCATCCACTGCCCGCCGGCCAGCGACAGCGTGGAAATCACCAGATACCAGCCCAGCACCTTGCCGCGATTGTCGTTGGTCGACTCCCCCGAGACCCACGACTCCATGACCATCAACAGCCCCGCCGTGGAGGCCCCCCCCGCCACGCGCCAGACCAGCCACGCCCAGGGGTTAACCCACAGCCCGTGCAGCATGGCGGTCACCGCCAGCATGGCGGCACAGGCGGCGAAGACACGGATGTGCCCCACCGAGCGAATGCGCTTTTCCAGGAAGTAACTGCCCAGCACGAAGCCCAGCGAGAAGCTCGACATCAGCAGACCGGCCATCTGCGATGGAAAGCCTTCCAGGGACATCCGTACCCCGAGCAGGGTCATGATCAGACCATGGCCCAGCAGGAAGCTGATCTCGCACACGAAAAGTATCGGCAGGGTCGCCGGCAGACTGCGCAACGCCGTCTCCTCCATTCACTATCGGCAGGGCAAACAGGAAAACCGCCTGGCCGAATCTCGCGATTCGGCCAGGCGGTAATTCAACAGGCTTCAGGTGTGGCTAGATTCTAGTCGCTGGACGGCGCGACGACCAGCCGCATCCGTCCGCTTTCGCCGGCTCGGGTTATGCACAGAAACTGTGCATAACCCTGTGTGCGATGAGGGGACAGGCCGCGCCGGTGCCGCCAGGACGGCAATCGGCACGGCTGATCAGGATTTGTTCAACCCCCGGTTGCCAAGGCGATGGCGTAGGCCCCACCGAAGCCCAGACTGTAGGCTACCAGCAGGGCCGGCAGAAAACGCAGATATCCCGTGAACGATAGCACACGCACCTTGGCCAGGGCGATGATTCCGGCCGCCGAGCCGATCACCAGCAGCGAGCCGCCCACGCCGGCCGCGTAGGTCAGCGCCATCCAGTCCGGCCGCGCCATGACGATGCCCGACTTCAACAGCGCCGCGGTCAACGGCACGTTGTCGACCAGTGCCGACAGTAGCCCCATCACGTAGTTGGCGCCTTCCACCGGCAGCACCCGATACCCCTGGGTCAGCACATCGAGGACGCCGATCTCCTTGAGCATCCCCACCAGCAGCAGAATGCCGAGAAAGAACAGCAGGGTGTCGTACTCGATGACGCGAATGTAATCGAGCACGCGGCGCTCCTCGGCCTCGGAACGCCGCTCGACGAAATGGCCGATCAGAAACATGACCGACAGCCCGAACAGGAAGGTCAGCAGCGGCGGAATGCCGAACAGCACGTTGCCGCTGAGGGTGGCCAGGATGGTGACCAGAAAGATGGCCGCGATCAGGCGATCGGAACGCCGGGTTTGCCGCCGCTCCCGCGGGATCGTCACCGTGCCGCCCAGGCCGGGCATCAGCATCAGGGCCAGCGCCAGCACGGCGATGAGCGACGGCAGCGCCAGCAGCATCAGGTCGGGAATGGCGACCTTGTCACTGATGAAGATCATCAACGTGGTGACGTCGCCGGTGATCAGCGCCACCCCGCCGGAATTGACGGCAAAGACCGTCATCACCGCGAAGCGCCGTGTCTTTTCCGGTGGCAGCTGCAATGACAGCACCAGTGTCAGCGATACCAGGGAGGCCGTGATGTTGTCGGCCAGTGAGGAAAACACAAAGGCAAAGGCCGCGGTCAGCAGCAGCAGAGCCCGCTCGCCGATGCGTTGCGGCAGCACTCGATAGATCAGGTTGGCGATCATGCCCTTGGCATTGAGATAGGCGACGAAGGTCATCGCCGCCATCAGGAACAGCCACAGGGTGGCGATCTCGAGCAGATTTTCGTTGAGCGCCTCCAGGGTCAACCCGCTGTCGCGTCCGGAAAAGATGAACAACAGCAGCCAGCTCAGAGTCCCCAGAAAGAGCGTCGACTTGGCCTTGTTGAGATGAATGACGTCCTCGAGCGCCACGAGAAGAAAGGCCAGCAGGGCCAATGCCACCAGAACTACCGACAACCACGTCATCCAAAAGGCTCCTTGTTACCGGCCCGGGCCACCGCGACAATTCCCGGTACCGGTTTTGAATGCTATTGTTTTGCGCTGCACAAAGACAGCCGGACGCGCCGGGCCCGCGCCCCGGCAAAGCGGGATCGGCCACGGCCCGACCCCAAGGCGCGTCATCATAACCATCCCGGACAAGAAAAAGGAGGGGAGCATGTCCACGCCACTCTGGCAGCCTTCTCGAGCGGCCATCGAAGCGACGCAGATGCATGCCCTGATGCAGCGCATCAACCGCGAACACGGCCAGTCACTGGACGACTATGCCGATCTGCACACCTGGAGCGTCGATCACCTCGAGACCTTCTGGCCGATGGTCTGGGAACTCGGTGAGGTCATCGCCGAGCAGCGCGGCAATACCGTTCTGTCGCGCCCGGACGCCATGCCCGGGGCACGCTGGTTTCCCGAGGCACGGCTCAATTTCGCCGAGAATCTGCTGCGCCGCCGCGACGACAAGCCGGCCCTGGTCATGCGCGACGAGCGGGAACGCCGCCGTGTGCTGAGCTACGCCGAACTGTACGAGCAGGTTGCACGACTAGCCCATGCCCTGCGCGCCAGCGGTGTCACTCCCGGGGACCGGGTCGCCGGCTTCGTGCCCAACAGCGAACATGCGATCATCGGCATGCTCGCCGCGGCCAGTCTGGGGGCCGTCTGGTCCTCCTGCTCCCCCGACTTCGGCTTCAACGGCGTGCTCGACCGCTTCGGCCAGATCCAGCCCAAGGTACTGATCGCCACCGACGGCTACACGTGGAACGGCAAGCACATCGATACCCGTGAACGGGTCGGCGAGATCAGCCGGGCGATCGACTCCCTCAATCAAGTGGTGGTTTTCCCGTTCCTGAATGACACGCCGGACACCCGCGGCATCGACAAGGCCGTGACCTGGGAGAACTACCTCGACAACGAAGCACGCACCCTGGAGTTCGAGGCACTGCCCTTCGATCATCCGCTCTACATCCTGTTCTCCTCGGGCACCACCGGAGCGCCCAAGTGCATCGTCCACTCGGCCGGCGGCAGCCTGCTCCAGCACATCAAGGAACACCGGCTGCACACCGACCTGAGTCGTGATGACGTGCTCTTCTACTACACCACCTGCGGCTGGATGATGTGGAACTGGCTGGTGTCGGGACTGGCCTGCGAAGCCACCCTGGTACTCTACGACGGCTCGCCGTTCGCGCCGGACCCGCGCTCGCTGTGGCGCATGGCCGCCGAGGAGCGCGTCAGCGTGTTCGGCACCAGTGCCAAGTACATCGCCGCCTGCGAGAAGCACGACCTGATTCCCGGCCGGGAGCATGACCTCGGCGCTCTGCGGGCGATTCTCTCCACGGGCTCCGCGCTGGCCCACGAATCGTTCGACTATGTCTACCGCGACATCAAGAGCGACCTGCTGCTGGCTTCGATCTCGGGCGGCACCGATATCGTCTCCTGCTTCGCCCTGGGCTGCCCGATCCGCCCGGTCTATCGCGGCCAGCTGCAGTGCCGCGGCCTGGGCATGGCGGTCGACGTGTTTGATGACGACGGCCGCCCCGTACGCGGCGAGAAGGGCGAGCTGGTCTGCACCCGGCCGTTCCCCTCGATGCCCATCGGCTTCTGGAACGATCCGGACGGCAAGCGCTATCGCGATGCCTACTTCGCGACCTTCCCCGGCATCTGGGCCCACGGTGACTACGCCGAGATCACCCCGGAAGACGGCCTGATCATCCACGGCCGCTCGGATGCGGTGCTCAATCCCGGCGGCGTGCGCATCGGCACGGCGGAGATCTATCGTCAGGTGGAAAAGGTCGACGGCGTGCTGGAATCACTGTGCATCGGCCAGGAGTGGCAGGACGACATCCGCGTGGTGCTCTTCGTGCGCCTGCGCGACGGCCTGACACTCGACGATACCCTGCGCGACACCATCAAGCGCACGATTCGCGCCAACACCACGCCACGCCACGTGCCCGCGCGAATCATTCAGGTCAGTGACATTCCTCGCACGCTGTCCGGCAAGATCGTCGAGCTGGCGGTGCGCAACGTGGTCCACGGCCGGCCGGTCAAGAACCAGGACGCCCTGGCCAACCCCGAGGCCCTCACGCTCTACGAGAACCTGCCCGAACTGCAGCACTGACCATTCGCCCGCCCGGCGTCGCCAGCGTGAGTCAGCGGTGCTGGGCAGGCTTTCCCGGTTCCAGTAGCATGGTCGGCAAGTCATTGACGGAGAATGGCATGTCGACCCTCAAGGGACTCGTCAGCCTCTTGCTGCTCATCATCGGGACGGTCTTCTGGTCGGTGCCGCTCTACGCCCTGGCGCTGATCAAGCTCATCACCCCCTCGCGCCGCCTGCGACTGCGCGTGCTTGCAGGACTGAACCGTATCGCCCTGGCATGGATCGGCACCAACCTGTGGTGGATGCGCCGCTGGCTGCGTCCCTCCCTCGAGATTCAGCTGCCCGACGGCCTGTCGCCCGACCAGTGGTGGCTGGTCATCGCCAACCATCGCAGCTGGACGGATATCTTCCTGCTGCAGATGGCGTTGCATCGGCGCATCCCCATGCCGCGGTTCTTCCTCAAGCGGGAGCTGATCTGGGTGCCGGTGATCGGTCTGGCCTGGTGGGCGCTCGAGTTCCCCTTCATGCGCCGTTATTCCCGTGACGCCCTCGCCCGCAACCCGGCGCTGGCGCGGCGGGATCGCGAGGCAACACAGCGGCTGTGCGAACAGGCCCGGCAGATGCCCATGGCGATCTACAACTTCGTCGAGGGCACCCGCTTCACGGCCAGGAAACAGCGTGCCCAGCAAAGCCCCTATGCCCATCTGCTGCGCCCCAAGGCCGGCGGCTGTGCCCAGGTGGTCAACCTGCTGGGCAACCGGCTCAGCGGGATTCTCGACGTGACCCTGGCCTACGCCCGGGAGCGTCCGACCTTCTGGGACTTCCTGTGCGGCCGCGAAGGGCCGGTCAGACTGGATGTCCAGCGTCGCTCCCTGCCCGACTGGATGCGCGAGGGAGACTACCATCAGGATCCGGAGTACAAGGAACGCTTCCAACGATGGCTGAATGCACTGTGGCAGGAAAAGGATCGTCGGCTGGAGCCGTCGGCGCCACCGGCCTGCGCCACCTCGGCCTCCTGATACTGCTCCTGCTGCTGGCCGGCTGTGCCGGTTCGCCGTACGTCAGCAACGGCTACAGCAGGGTCATGGCCGGCAACTGGGTCACCATCCGCCCCGGCGACACGCTGGGGGCCATCGCCCGTCAGGCCGGCGTGCCGCTGGTACGCCTGGAGCGTTTCAATCCGGGGGTCCAGGCCCGCAACCTGCGCGTCGGCCAGCGCATCCTGGTGCCCAGCCATCGCGAGCGCGCCCCCGGCGGCGGGCCCTACCGCTACCAGATCCGCCCCGGGGATACCTATGCCGGTATCGCCCGCTACTTCGGCACCACCGCGGGCCGCATCGACGCCGCCAACCCCGGTCTTCGCCCCAGCGACCTGCGTGTCGGTCAGGTCATCAAGGTCCCCTTGAAAGGGAGCGCCCCACGCCGGACGCCGCCCCGGGTCACCCACAAGAAATCGACTCCCGCTCGCTCGCTGCCTGATCCGGGACCGATCAAGCAGCGCCAGGCCTGGCCCTGGCCACTGGATGACTATCGTATCGTCCGCCGCTTCGGCCGCGACAAGCGCGGCACCCTGCAGCCCATGCTGCTGGCGGCGCGTCAGGGGGAAACCGCGCATGCGGTCGCCGACGGCGACGTGCGCTTCGCCAACAGCATGCGCCAGCTGGGCAAGGTAGTGATCGTCCACCACGCCGGCAATCTGCAGAGCGTCTACGCCCTGTGCGGCAAGCTGCGTGTCAAGGAAGGCCAGGCGGTCAAGCAGGGCTCCCCCATCTGCACCGTCAGCCACAACGACGTCACCGGCCGCTACGACCTGCTATTCGACGTGCGCCACGGCGGCAAGCCCATCAACCCCGACAAGGTGCTGCGCTGATTCATGTCTCCAGCAACGCCCGTCTGGCAGACCCTGCTCGCCTCGCCACCACTGTGGCGCCTCGATGAAGCACTGGAAGCGCCCCGCCGCGACAGCCTGCTCGACCAGCTCGATCGCGAGATTCCCTGGGAGACGCCGACGCTGACCCTGTACGGGCGTCGCCACCCGATCCCCCGCGCCCAGTGCTGGATGGGCGACGCCGAAGCCCGCTACCGCTATTCCGGTCGGCGTTTCTCCCCGGCCCCCTGGCACCCGGCCGTGCTGACCCTGCGCGATCACGTGGCGTCTCTGGTTTCCCGGCAGCTGCCCGGCGTCACCTTCAACAGCGTGCTGCTCAACCGCTATCGGGACGGCCGTGAGCGCATGGGGTGGCACGCCGACGACGAGCCCGAACTGGGCCCGGACCCGGTGATTGCCGCCGTCAGCCTGGGTGCCGAACGCCCACTGCGCTTTCGCTGGCGCGATGGAGCGCACGCGCCCTTCAATGTGGCGCTGCCCCACGGCAGCCTGCTGATGATGGGTGCCGGGCTCCAGTCCCGACTTCAGCACGCCCTGCTGCCACGCGCCATTCCCGGTCTTCGCATCAACCTGACCTTCCGGCATGTGATGCTGAACGAGTCCTGAACACTCGACAGAAAAAGGCCGCTTCCATAGAAGCGGCCTCGTATTTCACTGCCTTGTCGACAGACAAGATAACGGTATAATCCCGTTACCCCCGATAGTAGCCGGGCGTCACGAAAGGCATCTTGCTGACGGTCATCGGCAGACGCTTGCCGCGCACCTCGGCGTAGACCACGTTGCCGATCTCCGCTGCGTCGATGGTGACATACCCCATGGCCACCGGTTTGCCCACGGTGGGGCCGAAGCCCCCCGAGGTGACGTGACCCAGGGAGTGACCGGCCTCGTCGAACAGCTCGGCGCCCTCGCGCACCGGCGCACGCCCCTCGCCCAGCAGGCCGACCCGCTTGCGGCGATGATCGCGTGCCTGAAGCTGGTGCAGGATGATGTCGGCGCCGATGAAGCCGGCTTCGCGCTCCCCGCCGGAGCGGCGCGCCTTGCCGATCGCCCAGATCAGCCCGGCCTCTATGGGGGTCGTGGTCTGATCGATGTCGTGACCATAGAGACACAGCCCCGCCTCGAGACGCAGCGAGTCCCGGGCGCCGAGACCGATGGACTCGACTTCGGCTTCCGCCAGCAGCCGACGCGCCAGGCGCTCGGCGTCCTCGGCGGCCACCGAGATCTCGAACCCGTCCTCGCCGGTGTAGCCGCTGCGGCTGATCCATACCGCCATGCCGTCGATCTCGAAGCGGCCATGCTGCATGAAGACCAGCTCACAGGCCGCCGGACACAGTCGCGCCATCACCGCCGCGGCCTTCGGCCCCTGCAGGGCCAGCAGACCGCGATCGAGCTCCTCGACACTGTACTCGCCACCCAGCCCGGTACGCAGGTGGGCGATGTCCTGTGCCTTGCAGGCCGCGTTGACCACCAGGTAGAGATGATCCCCCGCATTGACCACCATCAGGTCGTCGAGAATGCCGCCTTCGGTTCCGGTGAACAGGGCGTAGCGCTGCGCCCCGGCCTCGAGGCCGACGATGTCGGCGCAGACCAGGCTTTCCAGAGCGCGGGCCGGTTCCGGTCCGCGCACCACGACCTGCCCCATGTGCGAGACATCGAACAAGCCGCACTCGGCACGGGTATGTTCATGCTCCTTCTTCACCCCGAGCGGGAACTGGACAGGCATGTGATAGCCGGCGAATTCGACCATCTTGCCACCCAGTTCGAGGTGCAGATCGTGCAAGGGGGTACGGTTGAGTTCGGTCATGGGGTTGCTCCACCCTGAGTCATCGGAATGAACGGAATCAGCGATTCAGGTCCTCACCCGGCAGCACCGTCTTGCCATCGAAGTAGTCCTTGGTGAGCTTGAAGACCACCGGGGACAACAAGGCCAGCGCGATCAGGTTGGGAATCGCCATCATGGCATTGAAGACACTGGCCATCAGCCAGACGAAGTTGAGCGGCGCCACGGCACCCGCCAGGATGGCGAGGATGTAGACGACGCGATACAGCTTGATCGAGCGCACGCCGAAGAGGTACTCGAAGCACTTCTCGCCGTAGAACGCCCAGCCGAGGATGGTGGTGAAGGCGAACACCGCCAGGGCGAACGACACCACGTACTGCCCCACGCCGGGCAAGGTGCTGTCGAAGGCCATGGAGGTCAGCGCCGCACCGGTCTCGCCGGAGGTCCAGTCGTTGGTGGTGAGAATCGCCAGCGCGGTGATCGAGCACACCACGATGGTATCGAGGAAGGTGCCGAGCATCGCCACCAGGCCCTGACGTACCGGGTTCTTGGTCTGCGCGGCGGCATGCGCGATCGGCGCGCTGCCCAGGCCGGCCTCGTTGGAGAACACGCCACGCGCGACGCCGAACTGGATGGCCTTGGCCACGGCCGCACCGGCGAAGCCGCCCGCCGCCGACGCCGGCGAGAAGGCATGACCGAAGATCAGGCCGAGTGCCGAGCCGATCTGGTCGGCATTGATGATCAGCACCAGCACGCCGCAGGCGAAGTAGGCGATCGCCATGATCGGCACCAGCTTGCCCGCCACCTTGGCGATACGCTTGATGCCGCCGAGAATCACCGCACCGGCCAGCACCATGATCACGATGCCGGTCAGCCAGTGCGGCATGTTGATCGACTCGCCCAGGCCGTCGGCCACCGAGTTGGACTGCACGGTGTTGCCGATGCCGAAGGCGGCCACGGCACCGAAGAAGGCGAACAGGCCGCCCAGCCAGGCCCACTTCTTGCCCAGGCCATTGCGGATGTAGTACATCGGTCCGCCGACGTGGTCGCCCGCCTCGTCGACTTCACGGTAGCGCACCGCCAGCACGGCCTCGGAAAACTTGGTGGCCATCCCGACCAGAGCGGTGATCCACATCCAGAAGACCGCACCGGGGCCCCCCAGGAAGATCGCCGTGGCCACACCGGCGATGTTGCCCGTGCCGATGGTCGCCGACAACGAGGTCATCAGGGCGTTGAACGGCGAGACCTCGCCCTCGCTCTCTTCGCCCTTCGCCGTGCTGCGCCCCTGCCAGAGCAGCTTGAAACCGGTTCCCAGCTTGCGAATCGGCATCACCTTGAGGCCGGCCTGGAGATAGAGCCCCACGCCAAGCAACAGCACCAGCATCAGGGGGCCCCAGACGACCCCCTCGATCGCGCTCAATAGATTGGTCAACGTTTCCACGTCTTGTCTCCCACTTGCGGATTGTTGTTATGCACCCAGGTGCATGGAGTCGCGCCACCCGACGCCCGAACCGGCTCACCGTCGGATGGCGTTGAACCGCGTACCATAGCGGAACCCACCATGCGCGCTCCAGTAGACCTTAGGAAAAACTGCCCCCGAAGCGACTTGACCGAAGAAAGCCCATGAGGCGACGCCCTCGGTTCAGCAGGGCCTGCCTCCAGCCCCGGAAAACTTGTTTCCTTTAGGAAACTCGCGTCACAATACCCAGCCAGGCGGCTCAACTCAAGCGCAAAGGCCCTTCTGGCCTCCCAGAAGCAGGATAGCCCGGAAAATGCCCAAGGGCCCGCGCCCGTCCCGGAGCCCAGTGCGGCGGGATCGCATTCCGCGCTCCGGGAACTGGACGGCGCCGCCGTTTCTGGCCACCCTAGTGGCACGGTCAGGCTGCCGCGCGCCCCTGCCTCGGTCCGTCGATCCACCGGGATGACAAGATGATCGTCATTGAGGCAGAATCGCGCTACGATTTCCCCCGAGAGAAAACCTTTTTCGTATAGGAAAAATCATGAGCAACGTTCCCGCCAACCTGCGCTATACCAAGAGCCACGAATGGATCCTCGACAATGGCGACGGCACCGTCACCATCGGCATCACCGATCACGCCCAGGAAGCGCTGGGTGACGTGGTCTTCGTGGAACTGCCGGAAGTCGGCCGCGAGCTGGAAACCGACGAGGAATTCGGCGTGATCGAGTCGGTCAAGGCCGCCTCGGACCTGTATGCCCCGCTCGCCGGCGAAGTCCTGGCCGTCAACGAGGCCCTCGAGGATGCACCGGAGACCGTCAACGAGTCGCCCTACGAGGACGGCTGGATCGCCAGGATCAAGCCCAGCGACGCCACGGTCCTCGACTCGCTGCTGGACGCCGACGCCTACGCGGCGATCGCCGACGCCGAGGACTGAGCCGAACCGGCCTGCCGGTGGCCCACGGCCGCCGGCGCCATCGATCGATTTCACGCGGGCCTGACCGCCCCGTCACTTCTAGGGTGTTCCATGTCTACAGACAATCGTCGCCTGGCCGAACTGGCCGGCCATGACGCGTTCGTCCATCGTCACAACGGCCCCGGCACCGCCGACGTCGAAGCCATGCTGGCAACCCTCGGCGTCGAGAGCATGCCGGCGCTGATCGACAAGACCATCCCGGCCGGCATCCGCCTGGGGCGGGAGCTCGATCTGGACCCGCCGCGCGGCGAGGCCGAGTCGCTCACCTACCTGAAGCGCCTGGCGCGCCAGAACAAGGTCTTCAAGACCTACATCGGCCAGGGCTACTACAACACGCACACGCCGGCGGTCATCCTGCGCAACGTGCTCGAGAACCCGGGCTGGTACACCGCCTACACGCCCTACCAGCCCGAGATCGCCCAGGGGCGCCTGGAGGGGCTGCTGAACTTCCAGCAGATGATCATGGACCTCACCGGCATGGACCTGGCCAACGCCTCCCTGCTCGACGAGGCCACCGCCGCCGCGGAAGCCATGGCGCTGTGTCACCGGGCCAACAGGAAGGTCAAGAGCGACCGCTTCTTCGTCGCCGATGACGTCTTCCCGCAGACACTCGACGTGCTGCGTACCCGCGCCGCCTACCTGGACATCGAGCTGGTGGTCGACGCCGCCGAGCGGGTCGCCGAGCACGAGGTCTTCGGCGCCCTGTTCCAGTACCCGGGCAACACCGGCCGCATCCACGATCTCGGCGCCCTGATCGCCCAGGCCAGCGAGCGGCGTGCCATGACCTGCGTGGCGGCGGACCTGATGAGCCTGGCCCTGCTCAAGGAGCCGGGTGCCCTGGGCGCCGACATCGTGCTCGGCAACTCCCAGCGCTTCGGGGTACCGATGGGCTTCGGCGGACCGCACGCCGCCTTCTTCGCCGCCACCGACAAGCTCAAGCGCTCGATCCCCGGACGCATCATCGGCGTCTCCAAGGACAGCCGCGGCAACACGGCGCTGCGCATGGCGATGCAGACTCGCGAGCAGCACATCCGCCGCGAGAAGGCGACTTCCAACATCTGTACCGCCCAGGCCCTGCTGGCGAACATGGCCGGCTTCTACGCGGTCTACCACGGCGCCGAGGGCATCCGCACCATCGCCACGCGGATCCACCGCCTGACCACCATCCTGGCCGAGGGGCTGCGTCGCAAGGGCGTTACCCTGGAAAACGCCAGCTGGTTCGACACCCTGACCCTGACCGGCGTCGACACCGGCAAGATCCATGGTCGCGCCCTGACCCACGAGATCAACCTGCGCTTCCATGCGGACGAGCGCGTCAGCGTCAGCCTCGACGAGACCACCACGGCCGCCGACGTGGCCGAGCTGTTCGACGTGCTGATCGGCGAGGAACACGACCTGTCCGTCAGCGCGCTGGACGACGCAGTCATCGCCGACCATCTCGGCGGCATTCCCGACGGCCAGCGCCGCGAGTCGGCCTACCTGACCCACCCCAACTTCACGCGCTATCGCAGCGAAACCGAGATGCTGCGCTATCTCAAGCGCCTGGAGAATCGCGACCTGTCGCTGACCCACGCGATGATTCCGCTGGGCTCGTGCACCATGAAGCTCAACGCGACCAGCGAGATGATTCCCATCACCTGGCCGGAGTTCGCGAACATCCACCCGTTCGCGCCGCGCGATCAGGCCGTGGGCTACAAGCAGATGATCGACGAGCTCAGCGCCTTCCTGGTCGAGATCACCGGCTATGACCACATCTCGATGCAGCCCAACTCCGGGGCCCAGGGCGAATATGCCGGCCTGGTGGCCATCCGCCGCTATCAGGCCGCCCAGGGCCAGGGCCACCGCGACATCTGCCTGATTCCCAGCTCGGCCCACGGCACCAACCCCGCCTCGGCGGCCATGGCCCACATGAAGGTCGTGGTGGTGGAGTGCGACGAGCGCGGCAACATCGACATCGACGACCTGCGCGCCAAGGTCGAGCAGCACAGCGAGCGGCTGTCGGCGATCATGATCACCTATCCCTCGACCCACGGGGTCTTCGAGGAGACGGTGCGCGAGGTCTGCCGCCTGGTCCACGACCACGGCGGCCAGGTGTACATCGACGGCGCCAACATGAACGCCCAGGTGGGCATCACCCGCCCCGGCGACTTCGGCGGCGACGTCTCGCACCTCAACCTCCACAAGACCTTCTGCATCCCGCACGGTGGCGGTGGCCCGGGCATGGGCCCGATCGGGGTCAAGGCCCATCTGGCGCCCTTCGTCTCCAATCACGTGGTCACGCCGATCACCGGCGTGCGCGAGGACAGCGGCGCGGTTGCGGCGGCGGCCTTCGGCAGCGCCTCGATCCTGCCGATCTCCTGGGCCTACATCAAGATGATGGGCGCGCGCGGCCTGCGCGAGGCGACCGAGCTGGCGATTCTCAACGCCAACTACATCGCCCGGCGCCTGGAGGCGCACTACCCGGTGCTGTACCGCGGCGTCAACGGCACCGTGGCCCACGAGTGCATCATCGACATCCGCCCGCTCAAGGCCGACTCCGGCATCAGCGAGGAGGATATCGCCAAGCGCCTGATGGACTACGGCTTCCATGCGCCGACCATGTCCTTCCCGGTGCCGGGCACCCTGATGATCGAGCCCACGGAGTCGGAATCGCTCTTCGAGATCGATCGCTTCTGCGATGCCATGATCGCCATCCGCGAGGAGATTCGCCGTGTGGAAGCCGGCGAGTGGCCACAGGACAACAATCCGCTGGTCAATGCGCCGCACACCATGGCGGATCTGATGGATGCGGCCTGGGAGCGCCCCTACGACCGGGAACTGGGCGCCTTCCCGTCGGAGGCGGTCAAGGCCGCCAAGGTCTGGCCCGCCGTCAACCGCGTGGACAACGTCTTCGGCGATCGCAACCTGATCTGCTCCTGCCCGAGCATCGATGCCTATCGTGACTGACCGGCATCGCGGGTGACCCCGCAGACGACAACGGCCCCGCCATGAGCGGGGCCGTTTCGTTCAGGGACCGACCGGAATCCGGACGGCCGGGCATTGCCCGAACCGCTCGCCACTCAGGTGTCGAAACCCGGCTCCTCGACCAGCCCGTAGAGCGTGTTGCGCCGCTCCTCGCGAAAGTCGTCGAGCAGCTGCTGGTAGCGCCGCGGCAGCTCGCTGCCCGCCTGGGTGACGATGTACAGCGACTCGTAGACCTGATTGGGCAGGGTCAGCGCCTTGACCTGACGCTGCCAGGGCGAGGTCTCGAGCACCAGCCGCGAGACCACCGTGAAGCCCAGACCGCGCGCCACGGCATCCAGCACCATGGCCACCTCGTTGGTGAATCCCTGGCGCGGGAAATGGCTCATGGAACGGAACTCGCCGGCAAAGTTGGCGCGCAGCAACTGCCCCGCGTTGTTCAGGCCATCCGAGTAGTTCATGAAGCCCAGCGCCATCAGTTCCTGCAGGGTGGTGCCGGTAAAGTCGGCCGGCACCACCAGGCAAAGCGGCTCCTGATGCCAGGGCTCGTAGTGCAGGTCCGGGTGCTTGACCACCTCGGTGACCACCCCCAGGTCGTGGCGTCCGGCCAGCACGTCCTGCACGATTTCGTGATTGAAGGCGAAGCTGTAGTTGATCGTCAGCCCCGGATACATCTGTTGATAGCCCAGCAGAAAGGGGTAGAACATCAGCCCCACACTGCCGGGCGAGGCGACCCGGCATTCACCGGAATGCAGCGACTCGTTGTCCAGCGAATGACGGAAATGCTCGTGCTCGGCGAACAGCCGCACCGCGTAGTCGTAGGCCCGGCGCCCGGCCTCGGTGAGGGTGAAGCGGCGCCCGTGACGGTTGAGCAGGGGCTTGCCGAGATACTTCTCCAGCTTGCGGATATGCTGACTGACCCCCGGCTGGGTCATGTCGAGTCGACGCGCCGTGTGCGTGAAACTGCCGGTCTCCACCAGCGTGATGAACGTGCGAAAGTACTGGGCATTGAACATGGAACGGCAGTCCACTCCGAGGGGATTCAGGGGCCGGGGGCGCGGCCTCGACGACGACGCCATTCGTCACCGCCGGATTCGACCGGAATGCCGTCGACCGGGATGCCGGAAAATCTTATCAAAAATGCGCGCGGCCCGCAGCGCTGCGGGGAATCCGGCGGCGTGTTAGCATCGAGACTGGAGGCCTGCCCCTCGGGACACGCCCCCACGCCCGGCCCGCGGGGACACTACCGAGAGCCCGCTGCGCGGCTCGAGTCGCCGCCGGCGCCGGCACGGCACGTTGCTTGACGATGGCATGACAAGGACCCTTCAATGCCCGAAACAATCTCCACCACGATCTCCCCCGAAGGCAGTCTCGAGGTCCTCTCGCAGCAGGAGGTCAACCGGCTGCGCGACACGTCCGCCAACGGCCTGCACGATTTGCTGCGGCGCTGCGCCCTGGCGGTGCTCAACTGCGGCTCGATCACCGATGACGGGCTGGCGGTCATGGAGGCCTTCCACGACTTCGACATCGAGGTCCTGCAGCAGGATCGCGGCATTCGCCTGCGCCTGATCAACGCCCCGGCCGACGCCTTCGTCGACGGCCGCATGATTCGCGGCATCCGCGAGCATCTCTCGGCAGTCCTGCGCGACATCGTCTACGTCTACAACGAGATCCAGCAGCAGCCGCGCTTCGACCTGTCCACCGGCGAAGGCACCACCAACGCCGTCTTTCATATCCTGCGCAACGCCGGTGCCCTCAAGTCGTCGCGGGAACCCAGCCTGGTGGTCTGCTGGGGCGGGCACTCCATTTCCCGCGAAGAGTACGATTACACCAAGGACGTGGGCTACCATCTGGGCCTGCGGGATCTGGACATCTGCACCGGCTGCGGCCCCGGCGCCATGAAGGGGCCGATGAAGGGCGCCAACGTGGCGCATGCCAAGCAGCGCCGCCGCCAGGGCCGCTACCTGGGTATCTCCGAGCCCGGCATCATCGCGGCCGAATCGCCCAACCCCATCGTCAACGAGCTGGTGGTGATGCCCGACATCGAGAAACGCCTCGAGGCCTTCGTGCGGGTCGGGCACGGCATCATCGTGTTCCCCGGCGGCGTGGGCACCGCCGAGGAGATCCTCTACCTGCTGGGCATCCTGCTGCATCCGGCCAACGCCGACACGCCCTTCCCGGTGATCCTGACCGGCCCCTCGAGCGCCGCCGACTACTTCAAGCGCATCGACGAGTTCCTGCGCTACACCCTGGGCGAGGCCGTCGGCCGGCGCTACCGGATCCTGATCGATGACCCGGTGGGCGTGGCCCGCGCCATGCGCGAGGGCATCGACGAAGTCACCGAGTTCCGCCGGGCCCATCACGACGCCTTCTACTTCAACTGGCGCCTGAACGTGCAGCCGGCCTTCCAGCAGCCCTTCGAGCCCACCCACGAGGCCATGGCGGCGCTCGCCCTGCACCGCCAGCAACCCGTCCACGAGCTGGCCGCCAACCTCCGCCGTGCCTTCTCGGGCATCGTCGCCGGCAACGTCAAGGAGCCCGGGATCCGGGCGATCGAGGCGCGCGGGCCGTTCCGGCTGCACGCCGAGGAGACCCTGATGCAGCGCCTGGATGCGCTGCTGGGCTCCTTCGTCGCCCAGGGCCGCATGAAGCTGCCGGGCAGCAACTATGTCCCCTGCTACACCCTCACCTGACCGCCGCGTGACGCGCCCCTGAAGACGACAGTGCCCCGGCCGACCGGCCGGGGCACTGCATGACGGCGTGGCGCTGCGTGTCAGGCGCGCGCGCGCCGGCGCCAGCCCACGAGGATGGCATAACCCAGCAGACCCAGCGTGGTGCCGTGCGACAGCCACAGCCAGCGCTGGAGGCCGCCCTGGCTCCACTGCAGCACGGCCACCGCGATCAGTCCCGCCGCCAGTGCGACGCCCAGCCGCCGAAACAGCCCCGGCAGACGCTGCCGAGAGGAGGCATCGAGCAGCCGCCACGACAGCAGCGCCACGATGGCCACCACCCCCAGTGCCACGCCCAGCAGCATGGCACGTTCCGATTGCCCCGGTGCCGTCAGGTAACGCGGCAGATTGGCCAGCATCGCAACCACTACGCCGACCAGCACACTGACACGCTCCGGCGTCATCACCCGTTGCTTCACGATGCCCTCCTCAGGCCTGGCGCAGTCCCTGCTCGTCGATCCAGCGCTCGGCCCAGGGCAGCGCCTCGTCATCGGCCATGAAGGTTTCCATGGCATCCACCTCCAGGCGCTCGCCGAGACGCCGGGCACCGTGTTCCTCGAGCAGCGCATCGAGCCGCCGACCGCCGCCGCAGTAGGTGTCACCGTAGGAGCTGTCGCCCAGCGCAATCAGGCCATAACGCAGCTCGGTCAGTGCCGGGTGACGCTCCTGCAACGCCCGGGCGAATGGCGTCAGGTTGCCGGGCAGATCGCCGCTGCCGGTGGTGGACACGCAGAACAGCGCCAGATCGGGCAGCGGCTCCACCAGATCCTCCAGCGTCGGCTGCTCCAGCACGGTGACACTGTAACCGGCATCCTCGAAAAGGGGCTTGACCTGTTCGGCAACATCCAGGGCACCGCCGTACACGGTCCCGACAAAGATCTTCAGCGTAGGCATGTCCGCGACTTGCTTGAGAAATTTGCTCGGATACTAGCATGAATCCGGCATCGACGGCAGGGCGGCCTGCGCGTCCGTCGACGGCTCGTTATACTGGCGATTTGCGCGCTGGAGGACAGGCATGACCCGCATCGTCGAAGCCTGGATCACGCCGGTGATGATCGGCGGCCTGATGCTGTTCATGGGGTTCATCATCTGGGATCTGGCCCGCCGTTCGCGGGCCGGCCGGCTGGGGACCGTGATGCTGTTCGTGGTCCTGGGAGCCGGCCTGGGCGCCTTTCTCGTCAAGACGGTGATCGCCGGGCTGATCGAGGGCGTCGGCCCGTAGCGGGCACGACCGCCCGGCGGCCAGCCCGCGCCATGCGACTCAATCCGCGGGACGCGCCTGGCTGGCCTGCCCCACCTCGCGGGCGACCATCGTCTCGTGCACGTCCTGCAGGCTCGCCGGATGATCGATGGTCGAGGGCACGCCATAGCGCTCGCCGTCGGCGATATTGCGCAGCAGCTTGCGCAGGATCTTGCCGGAGCGGGTCTTGGGCAGGCGCGACACCACCAGCACCTGACGCAGACTGGCGATGGCGCCGATGCGCTCGCGCACGCGTTCGCTCAGGGCCGCCTCCAGCGCCTCGTCGTCGCCGTCGTAGCCATCCTTGGGGATCACCAGCGCGATCGGCACCTGACCCTTTATCGGGTCCTGGATCCCGATGACTGCACACTCGGCCACCGCCGGATGCTCGCCGACCACCTCTTCCATCTCACCGGTGGACAGGCGATGGCCGGCGACATTGATGACGTCGTCGGTGCGCCCCATGATGAACAGATAGCCCTCTTCATCGAAGTAGCCGCCGTCCCCGGTCAGGTAGCAGCCGGGGAAGGTGGACAGATAGGCGCGCTGGAAGCGTTGCGGGTCCCGCCAGATACCCGCCAGGCAGCCGGGCGGCATCGGTTCGCGAATCACCACGCTGCCCTGCTCGCCGGGAGCCGCGGGCTCGCCGTGGGGGTCCAGCACCGCTACGGCATAGCCCGGCACCGGCATGGTGGCCGATCCCGCCTTGGTCGGCATGGGTTCGAGCCCCTGCAGGTTGGCGGCGATCGGCCAGCCGGTTTCGGTCTGCCACCAGTGGTCGATCACCGGCACATCGAGCAGCCCTTCCAGCCAGTAGAAGGTCGGCGGATCGAGCCGCTCGCCGGCCAGGAACAGCGTCCGCAGGCTGCTGATATCGTACTGCGGCAGATGCCGGCCGTCCGGATCCTCCTTCTTGATCGCCCGGAAGGCCGTCGGCGCCGTGAAGAAGACGTTGACCCGATAGGTCTCGATCAACCGCCAGAAGGCACCCGCGTCGGGGGTGCGTACCGGCTTGCCCTCGTAGACCAGGGTCGTGCAGCCATAGATCAGCGGCGCATAGACGATATAGGAGTGCCCCACGACCCAGCCCACGTCGGACGCGGAAAAGAACACCTCACCGGGCGTCATGCCGTAGACGCGTTCCATCGAGTAGTGCAGCGCCACGGCATGACCGCCATGGTCACGCACCACGCCCTTGGGCTTGCCCGTGGTCCCGGAGGTGTACAGGATATACAGTGGATCGGTGGCCGCCACGGGCACGCAGGGCGCCGGCTGAGCCCTTGCCACCACATCCGCCCAGTCGTGATCGCTCGCCCCCAGCTCGGCGGGCAGCGACGGGCGCTGGAGGATCACGCAGGCGCCCGGCCGGTGCGCACTCTGCGCCAGCGCGGCATCGAGAATCGGCTTGTAGGGCACGACCCGCTCGAACTCGATGCCGCAGGAAGCGGCCACGACCACCCGGGGCTGCGCGTCGTCGATGCGCACCGCCAGCTCGTGCGGGGCGAAGCCGCCGAAGACCACGGAGTGCACCGCGCCCAGCCGGGCACAGGCGTACATGGCGACCAGCGCCTCGGGCACCATCGGCATGTAGATCACCACCCGATCGCCCTTCTCGACCCCCAGGTCACGCAACGCCCCCGCACACCGCGCGACCTGGTCACGCAGTTCGCGATAGGTCAGCGTCCGCCGCGACTGACTGACCGGCGAATCCCAGTGGATCGCCGGCTGCTCGCCTCGCCCGTTCTCGACATGATGATCGATGGCCACGTGACAGGTATTGAGGATGCCGTCCCCATACCAGCGCGCATGCCCGTGCTCGTCGTGCTCGAGAATGCGTTCGGGAGGCGTGAACCAGGGAATCCGCCGCGCCTGCTCCGCCCAGAAGGCTTCCGGTTGTTCGATCGATCGCTGGTATTCGGCCTGATACGCGCTCATGAAGTTCCCGCCGTGTCGAGAGAGTTGTTGTCGGCTCGGCAGACCGAGAATGCCTGCCAATTGTTGACACTCTAGAACAGTCTCCGGCGTTTACCTTCATACCATCGACTAAAACCGCTCCGGATTGGCGAAAACCTCATCGTCTGACCGATTACCGCGACGATATTGTCGACAAGCGACCGGGCCGACAGTGCCCCCGCAACCCCCTCCGATGATTTTCCGTTAAATCAATGCCTGTCGGATATTTGCAGCGTGAATGACAATTCACTAAATCAGTAATGAAGGCAGATGCGCCGCTGCCGGGCACAAGCGCCTCGAGGGATCATCCCGCCGTCGAGCCTGCCGTGAAAGCACAATGCACCGCCCGAAGATGCCGCCGACAACAACAAGCGACAAACGTGGCTCGAATCACGCGCTGCACGCGTGACCCGTTATCCCAGGAGATCCCCAATGAGCACCCATCAGTCAGCCGCCCGGCTGCTTGATCCCGACAGTACGGCGATCACCGATGCCACCAATCTGCTGAAGGCCATGGCCAACGAAAACCGGCTGCGCATCCTGTGCCTGCTCGACGACACCGAACTGTCGGTCTCGGAACTCAACAAGCGCCTGGCCCTGAGCCAGTCGGCACTGTCCCAGCACCTGGCCATCCTGCGCCGGGAGGGGCTGGTCAGTACACGACGCGCCTCCCAAACCATCTATTATTCGCTGCATGGCCATCACGCTCGAGCCCTGGTGGAGACCCTGGCCGGGCTCTTCCCCGGCCGCTGAGGCCACGCGGTCAGCGACGCTGCCAGCGGCTCGCCTCGAGCACTTCATAGAGCCGCTGGACTCCACGCTCGACGCCCTGCGACACGCCCATCCCCAGGCGCTCCGCCAGTCCTCGGCGCTGCTCGAGGGCGACATGGAAGACCCGCGCCTCGCGCATGCGCTCGAGCAGATAGGCCTCGCTGGTGATGACGGCATCGATCAACCCATTCTCCACGGCCTGGCGCCCGTACCAGATTTCACCGGTGGCGATGGCCTCGATATCCAGCGCCGGGCGCCGCTCGGCCACGAAGGCCTTGAACAGTGCGTGCGTGTTCTCCAGGTCCTCGACGAACTTCTCGCGCCCTTCCTCGGTATTCTCGCCGAACACCGTCAGGGTGCGCTTGTAGCGCCCGGCGGTCAGCAGCTCGACATCGATATCGTGGCGCTTGAGCAGGCGATGCAGGTTGGGCAGCTGGGCCACCACCCCGATCGAGCCCAGTACGGCGAACGGCGCCGCCTGCAGCCGGTCGGCACAGCACGCCATCATGTAGCCGCCGCTCGCGGCCACCTTGTCGACACAGACGGTGGTGCGCAGCCCGGCATCGCGCAGACGATCGAGCTCGGCGGCGGCCAGTCCGTAGGCATGCACCAGCCCGCCGCCGGACTCCAGGCGCACGACCACTTCGTCGCCCTGTTCCGCGGCGTCCAGCAGCAGCGACACTTCCTCGGCCAGCCGCCGAGTGCCCGACGCCTTGATGTCGCCATGAAAGTCGATGACCCAGACACGCTCGCCCGTGGCCTGAGGCGACGCCTTGTGACGCGACTTGTCCTCGCGCCTGAAGGCCTTGTGTGCCGCCCGGCGTGCCTTCCTGTCCAGCGTCGCCAGGTGCAGCTGACGCCGCCGGGCGCGATAGCGCGCATTCCACTCCTCGACCCGCAGCCGCGTGCGATCCGCGTCGCCGCCACGCCACCGGGACGCCAGCGCCAGCACGGCGAGCACCAGCACCGCCAGCGTCGCTATCTTGGCCAGGAACAACCCATAGTGTGCAATCCACTCGTTCACGCTCGTCACCTCCTCGGGCAGCAGCGCCGTCGCGGCATGTCTTCCGCAACGTCACGCTTGATTCAAACACTTGTTTTAAATACGCTACAGGGACGTCATTGCCCAGATCAGGAAGTCTTCATGAGCAACGCCTCCCGCGTCATCGACATGCTACGGTCCCGTTTCGACTCTCAGGCCGCCCAGGGCATGGACGAAACCTTTCAGTTCCACATCAGCGATGCCGACGATTATTATCTGACGGTTCAGGATGGCACGCTGGATATCCAGTCCGGTGAACACGACGATCCCTCCGTCACACTGAGTACTGACAGCGCAACGCTCAAGGATGTCATGAGCGGCGAGCTCAGCGGCATGCAGGCCTTCATGTCCGGTCGCCTCAAGGCTTCCGGCAACATCATGCTGGCCACTCGACTGTCCCACCTGTTCCCCTGAGCGCATTACGGCGTTCGCTACGCAAAGGGCCCCACCGTCAAGGTGGGGCCCTTTGCGTCTCGTCAGACCGGCACTCGCTCAGTCACGGGAGCCTCAGTCATGGGGGCCATCGTAGCTCTCGACCCGCGCCTTGAGCTTCTGTCCCGGACGGAAGGTGACCACACGACGTGCCGAAATGGGAATCTCCTCGCCCGTCTTGGGGTTGCGGCCGGGGCGCTCGCGCTTGTCGCGCAGATCGAAGTTGCCGAATCCCGACAGCTTGACCTGTTCGTTCTCGCGCAGGCAACCGCGGATCTCCTCGAAGAACGCTTCCACCATCGACTTGGCTTCACGCTTGGACACGCCCAGCTCGGCATGCAGATGTTCGGCCAACTCCGCCTTGGTCAACGCCCCCATGATCACTCCCTCGTGCAGGATGACGACATCAGCCGCGCAACTCGGCCCCGAAGCGATGCTTCGACTCGGCAACGATCGCCTCGACTAACTGATTGATTTCCTCGTCATTCAGCGTGCGCGAAGGATGCTGCCAGGTCAAGCCCAGGGCCAGACTCTTGTGGCCTTCGGCCACGCCCCTGCCGTGATAGACATCGAACAGGTGCAGGTCGGTCAGCCATTCGCCGGCCTGCTCGCGCAGCGTGTCGAGCAACGCCTGGACCGGCACCATCGCTTCCACCACCAGCGCCAGGTCGCGGCGCACCTCGGGGAAACGCGACAGCGGCGTGAAACGCGGCAGCCGGCCCTTGAGCAGCGCTGTCTGCTCGACCTCGAACACGAAGGTTTCGGTCTTGATGCCCAGTTCACGGCGGACGCCGGGGTGCAGTGCGCCGACCCAGCCGACCGGGTGACCGTCACGCAGGATGCGCGCCGTCTGCCCCGGATGCAGCGCCGGGTGTGTCGCCGGCTCGAAGCGCCAGTCGTTCTCGCTGCCGCTCAAGGCGAAAAGGCTTTCCAGATCCCCCTTGAGATCGAAGAAGTCCACCGCATCACGGCCCCCCGCCCAGCCTTCGGGACTGCGCGGACCGGCGACCAGCGCGCCCAGCATGGGCACCTGCTCGAGCGCATCGAGCTCGCCGCGGAAGACCAGACCCGCCTCGAACAGCCGCACCCGGCTCTGCTGGCGGTTGAGATTGTGCATCAGCGCCTTGACCAGTCCCGGGAACAGACTGGCCCGCATCACCGACATGTCGCTGGAGATGGGGTTGGCCAGACGCGGTGCCGCGGCGCCGGGCGCCAGCAGGGCCTGCAGATCGGGGGCCACGAAGCTGTAGGTGATGGCTTCCTGAAAGTCGCGGGCCACCAGCTGACGCCGCAGCCGTGCCAGCGGCTGTCGTGCTTCATTGTCGGCGCTCAGTCCCAGGCGAACCGGCGGCCGCCGAGCCGGCAGGCGGTTGTAACCGTGGATGCGTGCCAGTTCCTCGATCAGATCCTCCTCGATGGCCACATCGAAGCGCCAGCTGGGCACGTTGACCTGCCAGACGCCCGGTGTTTCGACCACCGCCGGCATGCCCAGCCGGTCGAGGATCTCGACGACCTCCTCACCGGGCAGAGCCAGATTCAGGCACTGCTCGATTCGCTCGGCACGCAGCCGGACCCGACGCTCGGCGGGCAGATGATCGGGGCTTGCCGTCTCGCTGACCGGGCCGGGCCGACCGCCGGCGATGCGGGTCAGCAGCTCGGTGGCACGCTCAATCGCCTGCCAGGTCAGCGCCGGATCGACACCGCGCTCGAAACGGTGCGAGGAGTCGGTGTGCAGACCGTAGGAGCGCGCCTTGCCGGCCACCGCCAGCGGCGTGAAGAAGGCCGACTCGAGGAAGACGTCGCGGGTCGAATCGCTCACGCCGGAATGCTCACCGCCCATGATGCCGGCCATGGCCAGCGGCTTGTCGGCATCGGCGATCACCAGGGTGTCGGGACGCAGCGCGATCTCCTGACCGTCGAGCAGTACCAGGGTCTCCCCGTCGTGGGCATGACGCACCTCGATCGTCCGGACCAGCTCGGCCAGATCGAAGGCGTGCATCGGCTGCCCCAGCTCGAGCATCACGTAGTTGGTGATGTCGACGATGACGTTGATCGAGCGCACCCCGCTGCGGCGCAGGCGCTCGACCATCCACAGCGGCGTTTCCGCGCCGACGTCGACCCCGCGCACCACCCGACCGACATAGCGCGGACACGCCTCGGGGGCGCTGACCGCGACCGGGAAGGTATCCTCGCAGACGGCCGGCTGCTCGGCGATCGCCGGCGATTCGACGGCCATGCGGTTGAGCACGCCAACCTCCCGCGCCACGCCCTTGAGGCTCAGGCAGTCGCCACGGTTGGGCGTCAGGTCGATCTCGATGGTGTGGTCGTCGAGCGACAGCCAGGCCCGGAAATCGTCGCCGGCCGGCGCGGACGGCGGCAGCTCGAGAATCCCCGGGGAGGTTTCCTCTTCCAGTCCCAGCTCGGAGGCCGAGCAGATCATGCCGCGCGACTCGACGCCCCGCAGCTTGGCCTTCCGGATCTTGAAGTCGCCCGGCAGCACTGCGCCGACCCGGGCGAACGGCACCTTCTGGCCGGCGGCGACGTTGGGCGCGCCGCAGACCACCTGAACCGGTTCCCCGGAGCCATCGTCGACACGACAGACGTTCAGCTTGTCGGCATCAGGATGCGGCTCGCGGCTGATGACCTCGGCGATCACGACCCCGCTGAAGTCGCTCGCCACGGGCTCGACGGCATCCACCTCGAGCCCGGCCATGGTGATCTGGTCGGCCAGCGCCTGGGTCGACAGGGCCGGCGACACCCACTCACGCAGCCATTGTTCGGAAAATTTCATCTTGAGATCCCGTCTCCTTGTGTCGCTCAGGCAAACTGGCGCAGAAAGCGCAGATCATTCTCGAAGAACAGCCGCAGGTCATTCACGCCATAGCGCAGCATGGCCAGGCGCTCGGCGCCCATGCCGAAGGCGAAGCCCTTGTAGCGCTCGCTGTCGATGCCGGAGTGGCGGAACACTTCCGGATGTACCATGCCGCAGCCCATGACCTCGAGCCAGCCGCTGTGCGAGCAGACCCGGCACCCTTCGCCACTGCACATCACGCACTGGATGTCCACTTCCGCGGAAGGCTCGGTGAACGGGAAGTACGACGGCCGGAAGCGCACCGACAGGTCGTCGCGCTCGAAGAAGGCGTGCAGGAAGCCCTCGATGGTGCCCTTGAGGTCCGCGAAGCTCACGTCCTCGTCGACCAGCAGCCCCTCGACCTGGTGGAACATCGGCGTGTGGGTCAGGTCGGAATCGCTGCGGTAGACCCGCCCGGGGCACACGATGCGGATCGGCGGCGCCTGGGTTTCCATGGTCCGCACCTGCACCGGCGAGGTGTGGGTGCGCAGCAGGCGGCCGGCATCGAAGTAGAAGGTATCGGCCATGCCGCGTGCGGGGTGATGCGCCGGAATGTTGAGCGCCTCGAAGTTGTGGTAGTCGTCCTCGATCTCGGGGCCGACGGCCACGTCGAAACCGATATGCGTGAACAGGCCCTCGATGCGCTCCAGCGTGCGCGTCACGGGGTGCAGGCCACCCGTCGCCGAGCCACGTCCCGGCAGCGTGACATCGACACGCTCCTCGGCCAGACGGGCCTCCAGCGCGGCCTGCTCGAGCGCCCGGCGGCGTGTCTCGAGGTCGGCGTTGAGCGCCTGCTTGGCCTGGTTGATCTGTTCGCCGGCCTGGGGGCGTTCCTCGGCCGGCAACTTGCCCAGGCCCTTGAGCAAGGCGGTGATCTCGCCCTTCTTGCCCAGATAACGTACCCGGACCTCATCCAGCGCTGCGACTGTCTCGGCAGCCTGGATGGCCTGGCGAGCCTCGTTGACCAGAGTGGATAGATGCTCCATCCGTTACGCTCCGATTCTGAGTCAGGGATCCCGGAATGCGGGTCCAAAAAAACAGGGGAAGAGCGGCTGCTCTTCCCCTGTGACGTTCACGATGCACGACCGGCAACCCACAGGCTACCGGTGGTCATCTCGCTTACTGGGCAGCCTTGGCCTTCTCGACGATAGCGGCAAAGGCAGCCTTTTCGTGAACGGCGAGATCGGCCAGGACCTTGCGGTCGATCTCGATGCCGGACTTCTTCAGGCCGGCGATGAAGCGGCTGTAGGACAGGCCGTTCTGACGGGCCGCGGCGTTGATCCGCGAGATCCACAGCGCACGGAACTGGCGCTTGCGCTGACGACGGTCGCGGTAGGCGTACTGGCCTGCCTTGATGACCGCCTGCTTGGCGACACGGAACACGCGAGACCGGGCACCGTAGTAGCCCTTGGCCTGCTTCATGATTTTCTTGTGACGGCGGCGTGCTACGACGCCACGCTTGACGCGAGTCATGGCAATCTCCTGACGTTAGTGAATTCGACCAAGGCGTTACAGGTTGGGCAGCATGCGGCGAACCAGTGCCTTGTCGGCGTCATGGATCTGCTTCATGCCGCGCAGCTGACGCTTACGCTTGGTGGACTTCTTGGTCAGGATGTGGCTGCGGAACGACTGCTTGTGCTTGAAGCCGTTGGCCGTCTTCTTGAAGCGCTTGGCCGCGCCACTGTTGCTCTTGATCTTCGGCATGGAGAAAGTCTCCGCTCGGGTTTCTTTAGAAAATCCGTGGCCGATGGCCGCGCTTGCCGCACGACCACCCGTTCAACTGCCCTCGGATCACTTCTTCTTGGGAGCCAGAATCATGACCATCTGGCGACCTTCCATCTTGGGGAAGGACTCCACACTGGCCAGTTCCTCGAGATCGGCAGCAATCCGTTCCATCAGCTTGCGGCCGATGTCCTGGTGTGCCATCTCGCGCCCCCGGAATCGCAGGGTGACCTTACCCTTGTCACCCCCTTCGAGAAAGCGAGTCAGGTTCTTGAGCTTGACCTGATAATCGCCCTCGTCGGTACCAGGCCGGAACTTGACTTCCTTGACCTGGATCTGCTTGGTCTTCTTCTTCTGAGCCGACTTCTGCTTCTTCTGCTCGAAGAGGAATTTACCGTAATCCATGATTTTACAGACGATGGGGTCGGCATTGGAAATCTGCACGAGATCCATGCCGGCCTCTTCGGCGCGCTCGAGCGCTTCGCGGGTCGGCACCACACCGACCTGCTCACCGTCGCTATCGATCAACCGCACTTCGTCTTCACGGATGCGGTCGTTCATGGGAGGGCGCTTGTCTTGTGGACGCCCGCGCTGATTGTTCCGCTTGATCGTTACGTCTCCGTTCAGGTTAACGTTGTCGTCAGCCCCGCTCTGCCTCGAGGCGGGCAATCAGGTCATCGACCCTGATGCTGCCCAGGTCCTCACCACTACGGGTACGAACGGCGACTGAATCCGATTCAATTTCCTTGTCCCCCACGACCAGCAGGTAGGGGATTTTCTGCAGCGTATGCTCACGGATTTTAAAGCCGATCTTCTCGTTCCTCAAGTCCGCCTTGACGCGCAGACCGATTTTCTGCAAGCGCTGCGCCACGGCAAGCGCGTAATCGCGCTGCGCGTCGGTGATGGTCAGCACGACGGCCTGCTGCGGTGCCAGCCACAACGGCATGGCGCCGGCGTAGTGCTCGATGAGGATTCCCAGGAAACGCTCGAAGGAGCCGAGGATCGCACGGTGGAGCATCACCGGTGTCTTGCGCGAGCCGTCCTCGTCGACGTACTGGGCGCCCAGGCGGCCAGGCAGGTTGAAGTCGAGCTGCAGCGTGCCGCACTGCCAGACGCGGTTGAGGCAGTCGCGCAGGGAAAACTCGATCTTGGGTCCGTAGAAGGCCCCTTCTCCGGGCAGCAGCTCCCACTCGAGCCCGGAGGCATTGAGCGCCTCGGCAAGCCCCTTCTCGGCCCGCTCCCAGTCCTCGATCTCGCCGACGAAGGAGTCCGGACGCGTCGACAGCTTGAGTTCGACATCCTCGAAGCCCAGATCCCGGTAGACCTTGAGCGTCAGCGCGATGAACGCCTCCGCCTCGGCCTGGATCTGCGACTCGGTACAGAAGATATGGGCATCGTCCTGAGTGAAGCCTCGTACCCGCATCAGGCCGTGCAGGGAGCCCGACGGCTCGTTGCGGTGACAGCTGCCGAACTCCGCCAGGCGCAGCGGCAGGTCCCGGTAGCTTTTCAGCCCCTGGTTGAAGACCTGGACGTGGCACGGGCAGTTCATCGGCTTGACTGCATATTCGCGCTTCTCGGACTCGGTGGCGAACATCAGCTCCGAATAGTGCCCCCAGTGGCCGGACTTCTTCCACAGCGACAGGTCCACCACCTGCGGCGTTTTGATCTCCTGATAGCCGTTCTCGATCTGCACGCGACGCATGTACTGCTCGAGCGCCTGGTACATGGTCCAGCCGTTGGGGTGCCAGAAGACCATGCCCGGCGCCTCTTCCTGCAGGTGGAAGAGATCCATCTTCTTGGCGAGCTTGCGATGGTCACGCTTCTCGGCTTCCTCGAGGCGCTTGAGATAGGCCTTGAGCTGTTTCTTGTCGGGCCAGGCCGTGCCGTAGATACGCGTCAGCATCGGCTTGCTGGCATCGCCTCGCCAGTAGGCACCGGCCAGCTTGGTCAGCTTGAAGGCCTTGAGATGCCGCGTGTTGGGCACGTGCGGACCACGGCACATGTCCGTGTACTCTTCGTGATGATAGAGCCGGATCGTCTCGCCTTCCGGGATCCCGCGCACGATCTCCTGCTTGTAGGGCTCGTCGCGATGCAGGAAGGTCAACATGGCCCGATCACGATCGACATATTCACGGACCACGTCGTAGTCCCTGTCGATCAGCTGCTTCATGCGCTTCTCGATCGCCTCGAGATCCTCGGGCGTCGCCGAGCGGCCGAAGTCGATGTCGTAATAGAAGCCGTCATCGATCACCGGGCCGATCGCCATCTTGGCATCCGGATAAAGCTGCTTGACCGCATGACCGATCAGGTGGGCACAGGAGTGACGAATGACCTCCAGCCCCTCGGGGTCGCGGGCGGTCAGGATCGCCACCTCGGCATCATGGTCGATCAGGTCGGCGGCATCGACCGGCACGCCATCGATCTTGCCGGCCACGCAGGCCTTGGCCAGACCCGGGCCGATCGACTCGGCGAGCTGCATCACGGTGAGGGGGGCGTCGAACGAGCGTTGGCTGCCGTCCGGAAGAGTCACGATGGGCATCAGGCATCCTTGAGCGCAGTGGTGATCCATACCAGGGATCACATGTCGCGGAGTTGGTCAGTGTAGGTCGCGATACCCGGGTCGCCGCCTCCGGCCATCATGGCCGCGGCCTCCTGCTGGTGGCACGGCATGAGGACAGTGCCGGGGGCAGCACCCGGAAGGGCCACGACAGTAGCAGCCGCCATGCCGAGCGTCCACCCCGGCCGGGCACACCCGGGCTGCAGGCCGGATGCCAGACAGCAAAAAGGGGCGCCGAAGCGCCCCTCTGGCGTGTCACGCGCCGGCAACCGGCGCGATGACCCGGGCTCTTACTGCTGCTTCCACTCGCCCAGCTCGACGCGACGGTTCTTGGCGCGCCCTGCCGGGGTGTCGTTGGTGGCGATCGGCTGCGATTCACCGTAGCCGATGGCCTTCATGCGATCCGCCGCGATGCCCTGAGAGGTCAGGTAATCCTTGACGGAGTTCGCACGACGCTGAGACAGGTCCTTGTTGTAGGCCGCGCTGCCGATGGAATCGGTATAGCCCTCGAGACGCACCCGCACGCCGGGGTTGCTGGCCAACTTCTCGGCCACGCCGTCCAGGATCGATTCGGCCTGAGAGGTAAGGCGCGCGGAGTCGAACTCGAAGTTGACATCCTTCAGGACCACATCGGCTTCGCAGCCCAGCGCGTTGACGTCGGCACCCGCCGGGGTGTCGGGGCACTGATCCATGTAGTCGGGCACACCGTCACCGTCGGAATCCAGCGGGCAGCCGGAGGCATTGACCTCGACACCGGCCGGGGTTCCCGGACACTCGTCCTTGTAATCCGGCACGCCGTCACCGTCGGTGTCCAGCGGGCAGCCGTCGGCATCCACGGCCACGCCGGCCGGCGTGTTGGGGCACTGGTCGCGCTCGTCGGGCACGCCATCACCGTCGCTGTCGGTTGCCTGGCTGCCGTAATCGGCACACAGGAGAGCGCCGGCAGTGGCACCTGCCACGCTACCGATGGCTGCACCATCTTCCTCGTCGGCATCGCTGCTGGACGCATAGCCGATGCCGCCGCCGATCAGCCCGCCGGCCAGGCCGCAGACGAACGGAGACTGATACCACGCATCCTTCTGACTGTCGCCCATGGACTGGGAGCCGGAGCTGGCACAGCCCGACAAACCGATCACCAGGGCGGAACCAAGCAGCAAGCCAGTCGTTGATTTCTTCATGTAAGACTCCTTCTTAACACAGCGCTCAGCGTAACGTGTCGTTACTTGGCGGGTTCCAAACACCGCGAACCCAAGTCCGGGGATGCGCTGATCCAGTTGACGCATTCCCCTGAAAAGAAAGCACAGCACCAGAAAGTCGGCCAGTGCCCCCTCTTTTCCCTTGCCGCTATCAACGACAATTTCTCAACAAGAATAGCAGCCATCATCGTGACGCATGGTCATGGCCGATGCAAACACCGCCCGCTCGGGCCGCTCAATCCAGATGATGAGCGACAATCCCGGTGAAAAGAGTGACGGCCCGCTCAATCAGGACATCAGGAAAATCATACGCCGGATGGTGCAAGGGCGGGCACTGCTCGCCGCTGCCCAGCGTGAACATGGCCCCCTCGCCACTCGCCGCCAGCACGCCGAAATCCTCCGACCAGCGATGCGCCGTCTCCAGGCGGACCACCGACTCCCCCGCCTGCCGGGCCGCCATCTCGATCACCGACACGGCCGAGGGGGCATTGACGGTGGCCGCGAACACGTCACACCAGTCGATCTCGACACCCAGCTGATCCTCCTCCGCCTCGGCCTGCACCAGGGAGACCGCCGCCTCGGCCAGCGCCCGCATCATGTCGTCGCTGGCGGTCCTCAGGGTCGCCATGACCTCCGCCTGCCCCGGCGACGTGCCGAAGGCCACCTCGCCCAGACGCGCATGGATCAACGTGACCATGACCAGCCCGTGATCGTCGGGCAGCTGCAGCGGAAGGCGCTTGAGTCCCTGGAGGATGCGGCACATGGCCATCGCCGGGCTGCGCCCCAGTTCCGGATGAGCGGCATGCGAACACAGGCCGTTGAGCCGCACGACCAGCCCCCGGGAGGCGCAGCTGAACGCCCCGGGGCGCACCGAAACCTCGCCCAGCGGCCGACCGGGCAGATTGTGCATGGCATAGACATGGTCCGGCCGGATTGTCTCGAAGGCGGCCGAGTCGACGATGCGTCCGGCCCCGTCGCCGGTTTCTTCCGAGGGCTGGAACAGCAGCACCACCTCGCCTCTGGCCGGACGTCGCCGAGCCAGCTGCTGCGCGACCCCCAGCAGGGCACTCATGTGTCCATCATGACCGCAGCTGTGGGCCACGGCCTCGTGGCACGAGCGCCAGGAACGCTCTCCCTGCTCGCGAATCGGCAGCGCATCGAGCTCGGCACGCAGCATCACCCGCGGCCCCGGAGCCGCGCCCCAGAACACGCCGGCCACGCCGTGCCCGCCCAGGTGGCGCAGCACGCTATCCGCCCCGGCCTCTTCCAGCCAGAGGGCCACCTGCTCGGCGGTGCGCCTCTCGTCACCCGACAGCTCGGGGTGCGCATGCAGGGCGTGGCGAATCTCGCTCAGCGGCGTATCCAGCAATGACGGGGACATGGCAGGACTCCTGTTGAAGGGGGCAATCAATGCAGACTGGCCGGCCAGCGCTGCTTGAAATCCAGCACGGCCTGGGCCGCGGCGAGCACCTCCTGGCGCAGCTCCGACTCCACCGTCAGCCGCTCGCGATCCTCGCGCATGCGCTCGCGCGGTGCCAGCTCGCGTCGCGCCGAATGGGTACGCAGGTGCGACGTGCGCCGGTGGACTTCGCCGAAGGGCCGAAAGGCATCGCGCTCCAGCAGTTGTGGATCGATGATCTCCAGCAGCACCTTGCAGCGCCAGCTGCCCTCGGTCAGGTTCACCTGCTCGGCCAGCATGGCGCGGGCGATGGCATCGAGGCTCTCCAGGCAGTTGCGGTTGGCCCGCCGCACCTCGTCCTCGCGAAAGCGACGACGACGCCCCACCTCACGCCAGAGGAAAAACGCATAGCCTGCCAGCCCGGCAACCAGAACCAGGCCGGCCAGCAGCAACATCCAGGCCGTGGTGACACTCATGCAATCCTCGCTAACTCTTTGCCGCAAAATCCGCGCAGTATACGTCGCCCTGACGGCCGACCCAACCGTCGCCACATGCCAACAGGACACCAGCCGGCAGGCTCTTCAACGCCAGTGGCTTTCCCACTCATGACACCGGTCAGTATTCGGGCGTCGTCACGTCGCATGCCGTCTTCATCTCCCGCTTCAGCATCTATACTCAAGCCCAGTTTCAGCCACCCACAGGAGAGTTCTCCATGGCGGATTCAAAGACCCGCAAGCGTCCGGCGGCTGCGGCCCTCGAGGACAGCGCATCACTGACGACATGGTGGATGCAGCAGTGGCTGGAGACCTCGACTCCGCTTGCCCGGATGCAACTGGTCTGGCTGCAGGCGCTCGGCGAAGCCATGCAGCACGAAGCGGAATTCCTCAAGGTGGTGGCCAGCTCGGGCGAGAAGGTCTCGCGTTGCTTGTGCAACCAGGAGACGCCGACGCCCGCCGAACTGTCCAGCTGCTATCAGGAGGCCGCCCTGAACGTCGCGGATGCGGCCATGCAACGCTTCCACAAGGTCAGCGAGCTCTCGCACGACCTGCGTGAACGTATCTGGGATGAACTGTAGTTACAGCCCGAAGAGCTGCACGATCAAGGGCAGGATGAAGGCCGTGAGCATGCCGGTCAGGCCCATCGCCAGCCCGGCAAAGGCACCGGCCATGGCCCCCATCGAGGCGAAGCAGTGCGCCGTGCCGAACCCGTGGGCCGCCAGCCCCATGGTGAAGCCCTTGACGCTGGGGTCATCGATGCGGAGCATCCGCAGGATCCACGGCCCCAGGGCACATCCCACGGAGCCGGTCAGCAGCACCAACGCGGCAGCCAGCGAGGGGATGCCTCCGATCTGCTCGGCGATGCCCATGGCGATCGGCGAGGTCACGGAGCGCGGTGCCAGCGACAGCAACACCGGCTTCTGCGCCCCGAGCAGCAAGGCCAGGCCCAGCGTCGAGCTCACCGCCGTGATGATGCCGGACAGGCAGGCGATCAGCAGCGGCAGCAGCAGGCGACGCACCCGCTCGCGATGGTCGAAGAGTGGAATCGCCAGCGCCACCGTGGCCGGCCCCAGCAGGAAATGGATGAACTGCGCCCCCTCGAAATAGGTCGCGTAATCGATGCCGGTCAGCAGAAGAAAGGCAATCAGCAGCGCGATGGCCACCAGCACCGGATGCGCGAAGGGCGAACGCCCCAGCAGACGGTTGATGTGTGTCGCCAGGTAGAAGGCGATCAGGGTCGCCAGCAGCGAGACCAGCGGGTTGCCGGAGAGATAGACCCAGAGCTGATCGAGACTCGCCAGACTCATGCCTCCTCCTCTCCCGTACGCCGCCGAGCCAGGCCATCGAGCACCTTGGCCGTCACCGCGATGGTCAGCGCCGTGGACACCACCAGCGTCACCAGCAGCACCCAGATGTCCGCGCCGATCAGGCCGAAGTGCACCATGATGCCCACCCCCGCCGGCACGAACAGCAGCGTCAGGTAACGCAGCAATCCTTCCCCCGCCAGCCGCAGGGCGCTGGGCACGCGTCCGCGGATCATCAGCCCGATCAGCAGCACCACCATGCCCATCACCGGCCCCGGCACCGGTATCGACAGGGCCCTGACCAGCAACTCCCCGATGAACTGGCATCCCAGCAGGACACTCATCCCCATGATCAATGGCATGTCACCTTCCCCCTGCAAGTCGTTATGCGCGACCCGCAACTATACTACGAAAGTCGCATTCGTCGCGCTCAGGCGCGCCAGGCATTCATCAACGCCCAACCGACTGAATGCCAAGTGCAATTGGCACTTGCACCTCGCTGAAAAATCCGTAATATATGCCTCGTTCGCGGGCAAGCCACACAGGCTCAAGCCCGTGGCGATCAACAATCGGAGCGTGGCGCAGCTTGGTAGCGCGCTGCAATGGGGTTGCAGAGGTCGCTGGTTCGAATCCAGTCGCTCCGACCAGAATTATCCAGAAAACCGCCACTTACGGGTCATGCCGGGTGGCGGTTTTTTGTTTTTCCGATAATCACGCCCAATAATCATTCCGGCAGCCCGAAGCCTGGCTTGGCCTTGCGCCTCGCGACGAGGCTTCAAGCCCAATGATAAAGCGGATCACCGCGTGTCATCTCGGTTCAGTGCCCCCTGCCACTGCAGCCCCCGCCAAGACACCCGCCACCGCATCGGACAGAGTTCAGGATAATCCTGCATGCCCGCCCTCGCTTGATGTTCATCAAGGCCGACCGGCCCATCGCCGACTAGCCTTTCCTGCATGTCCCCGGAGAGTGCAGCAGGATGGCAGACAGTCAGCGCTTGACCATCGATGGACTCCAGACGCTGCTCGACCTCCTGCAGGCCCGTGGCTACCGCGTCATCGGCCCCACCCTGTGCGATCAGGCCATCGTCTACGACGACATTCGGTCCCTGGACGACCTGCCGGCCGGCTGGACCGACGAGCAGGAGGCCGGCCGCTACCGGCTGACCCGGCGCCGCGACACTGCCCTGTTCGGCTACGCGGTGGGCCCGCACTCCTGGAAGCGGTTCCTGCATCCACCCGTCCAGCGCCTGTGGCGCGCCCGGCACGAGGACGACGACATCATCGTGGTCGCCGAGCCCGCCGAAGCGCCCCGCCTCGCCCTGCTGGGCGTCCGGTCCTGCGAGCTGCACGCCATCGCCATCCAGGATCGCGTCCTGCTCGGCGGCGACTATCACGACGGGCATTACGCGGCCCGCCGGCGGGACAACTTCATCGTCGCCGTCCACTGCGGCGAGGCGGGCGGCACCTGCTTCTGCGCCTCCATGGACACCGGGCCGAAAGCCGAGGCAGGCTTCGACCTGGCGCTGACCGAGCTCGTCGGCGACGGCGAGCATCGCTTCCTGGTCGAGGCGGGCACGCCCGAGGGCCGCGAGGTGCTCACCGAGCTGCCGGTCGGTCCGGCCAGCGACGCGGAGCTCGCCGCCGCCGAGGCGATCCTCGCCGCCACCGCCGCCTCGATGGGCCGCGAGATGCCGGCCGGCAATGTCCGCGAGCTGCTGCTGGCCAACCCGGAACACCCACGCTGGGACGACGTGGCCTCGCGCTGCCTGACCTGCGGCAACTGCACCATGGTCTGCCCCACCTGCTTCTGCACGAGCGAGACGGATACCAGCGACCTGACGGGCACCGAGACGGCGCGCTCGCGGCGCTGGGACTCCTGCTTCACGATGGACTTTTCCTACCTCCACGGCGGCAGCGTGCGCGCCAGCAACCGAGCCCGCTACCGCCAGTGGATGACCCACAAGCTGGCGACCTGGCACGACCAGTTTGGCACCTCCGGCTGCGTCGGCTGCGGACGCTGCATCACCTGGTGCCCGGTCGGCATCGACATCACCGAGGAGGTACGCGCCATCCGGGAAACCCGCCCCGGAGAAGGAGCCTGATCATGGCCGGTCTGGAGCGCATCATCCGCGAGCATCCCGTCTTCGTCGGTCTCGACGAGGCCTTCTGCCGGCTGGTCTGCGGGTGCGCCGGCAATGTCCGCTTTCAGGCGGGGGACTACCTCTTTCACGAGGGCGAGGCGGCCGACCGGCTTTACCTGCTGCGCCAGGGCCGCGTCGCCCTGGGAACCACGGCACCGGGGCGCGGTGCGACCGTGTTCCGGACCCTCGATGCCGGCGAGCTCGTCGGGCTCTCCTGGCTCGTCCCGCCCTACCGCTGGGCCTACGACGCCCGGGCGCTGGAGCCTGTCCGGGCGATCGCCATGGATGCCGTCTGCCTGCGCCGCAAATGCGAGGCGGATCACGACCTGGGCTACGAGGTGATGAAACGCGTCGTGCCGATCCTGATCGAACGCCTGCACGGCACCCAGCTGCAAATGCTCGATGTCTATGGCAGCCCGTCCTGACCGCGCGACGCCCGCAGGCGACCCGCTGACACCGCGCAGCGTGCGGGTCCTGAAGCGGCGCCGCGACGGCCCGCAGACGGTCACGCTCGACCTCGAGGCCGACGACGCCACGCCCTGCCTGCCCGGCCAGTTCAACATGCTGACCGCCTTCGGCGTCGGCGAAGTGCCGATCAGCCTCAGCGGGGACCCCGCCGACACGAATCGGCTGGTCCACACCATCCGTGCCGTGGGGCCGGTCTCGACCGCCCTGGCGCGCCTGGCCCCCGGCGACGCCGTCGGGCTGCGCGGCCCCTTCGGCACCGGCTGGCCGATGGCGGAAGCGGACGGGCACGACGTGGTGCTGATCGCCGGCGGGCTCGGCCTGGCGCCGCTGCGCCCGGCGCTCTATCGGCTGCTGGCCGAGCGCCAGCGCTACGGCAACCTTGCCCTGCTCTACGGTACCCGCAGCCCTGCCGAGATCCTGTTCCGCCGTGAGCTGGCGGCCTGGCAACGACGCCGCGATATCCGCATCGACGTGACAGTCGATCATGCACCGTCGGACTGGCCCGGCCATGTGGGCGTCGTGACCCGGCGGATCCCCGGCCTGGCGCTCGATCCCGCCAACACCCTGGCATTCGTCTGCGGCCCCGAGGTGATGATGCGCTTCGCCATCGCCGCGCTGAAGGAGGCCGGGCTCGGCGACGCGGCCATCCATCTTTCACTGGAACGCAACATGCAGTGCGCCGCGGGCCTGTGCGGTCATTGCCAGCTCGGCCCCGTGCTCGTCTGCCGCGACGGGCCGGTCTTCCGCCACGACCGCCTCGGCGGCCTGCTCGCCCTCAAGGAGCTGTGACCCATGGCCACCCGCCGCAGAACGCCGCGTCTCGCCGTCTGGAAGTTCGCCTCCTGCGATGGCTGCCAGCTCACCCTGCTCGACTGCGAGGACGCGTTCCTGGAACTCGCCGGCGCCGTGGAGATCGCCTATTTTCCCGAGGCCACGCGCGGGCAGATCCGTGGCCGCTACGACCTGTCGCTGGTCGAGGGGGCCATCACCACGCCGCACGATGCCGAGCGCATCCGCGAGGTACGGCGACGTTCCGATCACCTCGTCACCATCGGTGCCTGCGCCACGGCGGGCGGCATCCAGGGGCTGCGCAACTTCGCGGACGTCAGGGAATACGCCGCCGTGGTCTATGCCCGGCCGGACTATATCGAGACGCTGGCAACCTCCACGCCGATCGCCGACCACGTGCCGGTCGACTTCGAGCTGCGCGGCTGCCCGATCGCCAGGCATCAGCTGCTCGAGGTGATCACCGCCTTCCTCGCCGGCCGCCGGCCGGCGACGCCGGCCCACAGCGTGTGCATCGACTGCAAGCTCAGGGGCAACGTCTGCGTGATGGTGGCCCACGGCACGCCCTGCCTCGGCCCGGTGACCCATGCCGGCTGCGGCGCCCTCTGCCCGGCCTACCATCGCGGCTGCTACGGCTGCTACGGCCCCCAGGAGACCCCCAACACCGTCTCGCTCGACCCGGCACTCGAGGCGCTCGGCATGGACGCCCGGGACCGGCGGCGTGTCTACCGCACCTTCAACGCCGGGGCACCGGCGTTCCGCGAGGAGAGCGAGCGCCATGACCCGTAAGACGATCAAGGTCGGCTACCTGGCCCGCGTCGAGGGCGAGGGCTCGCTCAGCGTAGTGGTGCGCGACGGCCAGGTGCGCTCGGCCGAGCTCAGCATCTTCGAGCCGCCGCGCTTCTTCGAGGCGCTGCTGCGCGGCCGCGACTTCGCCGAGGCGCCGGACATCACCGCGCGGATCTGCGGCATCTGTCCCGTCGCCTACCAGATGAGCGCCGTCCACGCCATGGAGAACGCCCTGGGCATCAGTGTGGACGGGCCGCTGCGCGAGTTGAGACGCCTGCTCTACTGCGGGGAATGGATCGAGAGTCACGCCCTGCACATCTACCTGCTGCACGCCCCGGACTTCCTCGGCTATGCCGGCGCGATCGACATGGCCCGCGATCATGGTGATGCCGTCCGCCGCGGGCTGGCCCTCAAGAAGGCCGGCAACGCCATCATCACCCTGCTCGGCGGGCGCGAGATCCACCCGATCAACGTCCGCGTCGGCGGCTTCTATCGCGTGCCGCATCGGCGCGAGCTGGCCGGGCTCGCGGAGACGCTGAAGCGGGCGCGGGAGCTGGCCGCCGAGACGCTTGACTGGGTGGCCGGCTTCGACTTTCCCGACCGCGAGCGCGACTACACCTTCGTCGCGCTCGCCCATCCCGAGGAATACCCGTTCAACCGGGGCCGCATCGCCTCCAGCCGCGGCCTCGACATTGCCCCCGACGAGTACGACGCGCACTTCACGGAGCATCAGGTGGCACGATCGACGGCGCTGCAGTCGCGCCTGATCGACGACGGCTCGAGCTATCTCGTCGGGCCGCTGGCGCGCTATGCGCTCAACTTCGCGCGCCTGCCCCCCGCCGTGCAGCAGGCCGCACGCGAGGCCGGGCTGGGGCCGGTCTGCCGCAACCCCTATCAGAGCATCGTGGTGCGCGCGGTGGAGGTGCTGTTCGCCTGCGACGAGGCGCTGCGTATCCTCGACGCCTACCAGGAGCCCGAGCGCCCGGCGGTCGACGTCTCCCCGTGCGCCGGCATCGGCCACGGCGCGACGGAGGCGCCGCGCGGCCTGCTCTATCACCGCTACCGGCTCGCGGCCGACGGCACCATCGTCGACGCCCGGATCGTTCCGCCCACCTCGCAGAATCAGGCCAGCATCGAGGAGGATCTCGCCGAGTACGTGGAGGGCTTCCTCGACCTGCCGGACGATGCGCTGCGCCATCGCTGCGAGCAGACGGTGCGCAACTACGACCCCTGCATCTCCTGCGCCACCCACTTCCTGCGACTCGATCTGGACCGGGGCTAACTCATGGACCGCACACTCGTCATCGGTATCGGCAACCCGGAGCGCGGCGACGACGCCGCCGGGCTCGCGGTGGCGGCGTGGCTCGCCGGCAGGCTGCCGGCATCCGTGGAGATCCTCACCCACGACGGCGAGGCGGCGTCGCTGCTCACCCTGCTCGGGCAGGCATCCGCGGCCTATCTGGTCGACGCCTGTGTCTCCGGGGCACCGGCGGGCACGGTCCGGCGCTTCGACGTGACCACCGCACCGCTGCCCCGGGAGCCGTTCTCGGTCTCCACCCACGGCCTGGGCCTGGCGGACGCCATCGAGCTGGCACGCGCGCTGGATCAACTGCCCGCACCGAGCGTCGTCTATGCCATCGAGGGCCGGACGTTCGAGCCGGGCACGCCCCTCTCGCCGGTCGTCGGCGAGGCGATCGCCCGGGTCGGCGACCGGCTGCGCCTCGAGATCGCCAACCTCGCAAGGGAGAACGCCACCGATGCATGAAGCCTCGCTGATCCGCAACCTGATCCACCGCATCGAGACGATCGCCGAAGCCGAGGGAGCAAGGCGGGTTGTCGGCGTGTCGGTGTGGCTCGGCGCCCTGAGCCACATGTCGGAGAGCCATTTCATCGAGCATTTCAACGCGGCCGCCGCCGGCACCCTCGCCGAGGGCGCCCGGCTCGACATCGCGGTATCCACCGATACCCGCCACGCGCACGCACAGGACCTGCGGCTCGAGGCCGTCGAGGTGGAGGTCTGAGCGGCCATGGGACGAGGCTCACTTCCGACCGGCGCCCCGGCGATGGCCGCCGCGCGCTGGCGCATCAGCGTCCGGGGCACCGTGCAGGGGGTCGGCTTTCGCCCCTTCGTCTACCGGGAGGCGACGACACGCGGGCTGGCCGGCTGGGTCCGGAACTCGCCGGCCGGCGTGATCATCGAGGCGCAGGGCGACCCCGAGGCGCTGGCCGCCCTGCGCGACGCGATCCGGCACGCGCCGCCGGCCAACGCCCGGGTCACCGCCATCGAGGTTCGCGAACTCGCCCCGCGGGGCGAGACCGGCTTCCGGATCGCGGCGAGTGACGAAAGCGGCCCTCGCAGCCTGCAGCTGCTCCCGGATCTGGCCACCTGCGAGCGCTGCCTGGCCGAGCTGCTGGACCCCGGCGACCGCCGCTACCGCTACCCCTTCATCAACTGCATCGACTGCGGACCGCGCTACAGCATCATCGACGACCTGCCCTACGACCGGTCGCGCACCGCCATGCGCCACTTTCCCCTGTGCAAGGCGTGCCGGGCCGAGTACCACGACCCGACGAACCGGCGCTTCCACGCCGAGCCCAACGCCTGCCCCGCCTGCGGGCCGCGGCTTTCGCTGTGGGAGACCACCGGTGCCGTGCTGGCACGCGACGATGACGCCCTCGTCGCCGCCGCCCGGGCGATCCGGGCGGGGCGCATCGTCGCCGTGAAGGGGCTCGGCGGCTTCCATCTCGTCGCCGACGCTCGCGACGCGGCGACGGTCGACCGGCTGCGTACCCGCAAGCGGCGCCCCGCCAAGCCCTTCGCCGTGATGTTCCCGTCGCTGGCCGCCATCCGCGCGTGCTGTGACGTGGTGCCCGCCGCCGAGACCCTGCTGACCTCGGCCGCCCGGCCGATCGTGCTCCTCCCCTGGCGGGGCGGGCCGATCGCCGCCGCGGTGGCCCCCGGTAACCCGCGGCTGGGCGCGCTGCTCCCCTACACGCCGCTGCATCACCTGCTGCTGCGCGAGCTGGGCTTCCCGGTGGTGGCCACCAGCGGCAACCTCGGCGGCGAGCCCATCGTCACCGACGAGACCGAGGCACTGAGCCGGCTCGCCGGCATCGCCGACGCCTTCCTGGTCCACGACCGCCCCATCGTCCGCCCTCTCGACGACTCGGTGGCCCAGCTGGTCTGCGGCGAACCGCAGCTTCTGCGACTCGCCCGCGGCCATGCACCGATGTCCCTCCCGGTCGCGGGGGTCCCGGCGGGGCTGCTGGCCGGCGGCGGTCACCTCAAGACGAGCGTGGCGCTGACGCGCGGGACGGACGTCGTGCTCGGCGCGCATCTCGGCGATCTGGAGAGCGCCGCCGCCTGCCGGACCCATGCCGTCGCGCTGGACGACCTCGTCCGGCTCCTGGATGCGACACCGCGGTGTGTCGTGGGCGATGATCACCCCGGCTACGCCTCGCACCGGGCACTCGAACGCACCGGGCTGCCGCGGGTCACCGTCCAGCATCACCTGGCCCATGTCGCCGCCTGCCTCGCCGAGCATGGCCGGGTACCGCCGGCGCTCGGCGTCGCCTGGGACGGCACCGGCCAGGGGCCCGACGGCACGATCTGGGGCGGCGAGTTCCTGCGGGTGTCCAGGAACGGCTGGCGGCGTATCGCCCGCCTTCGGCCGTTCCGGCTGCCCGGCGGCGAGGCGGCCGTTCGCGAACCGCGTCGCGCCGCTCTGGGCCTGCTCCACGCCGCCTACGGCGAACGCGCCTTCACCATGACGGATTTCCCCCCGCTCCAGGCCTTCGATCCGGGCGAGCGAACGATCCTCGAGAGGCTGCTCACGCGTGGCGTGAATGCGCCGTCGACCTCCAGCATGGGCCGGCTGTTCGATGCCTGCGCCGCCCTGCTCGGCCTCTGCCAGCGCTCGCGCTTCGAGGGGCAGGCGGCCATGCGCCTGGAGGGGGCGGCGCGCCACGCCACGGCCCGACCGGCCTACGCCTTTCCGCTACGAAGAACGGCAGACGCCACCCCGGTGGAACTCGACTGGCAGCCGGCGCTCGATGCCCTGCTCGCCGACATCCGCGCCGGCGTCGATGTCGGCAGCATCGCGGACGCCTGGCACCGCGGCCTCGCCGCGGCCATCGTGGCCGTCGCCGAGCACGCCGGCGAACGCGTCGTCGTGCTCTCCGGCGGCTGCTTCCAGAACGTCCGCCTGACCGAGACCACCGTCGCCGCGCTGCGCGTCGGCGGTTTCAATCCCCTCTGGCACCAGCGGGTCCCGCCCAACGACGGCGGCCTCGCCCTGGGTCAGGCCGTCTGGGCCGGCTGGAACGAACACGCGGGAGAACCCCCATGTGCCTAGCGATACCGGGGCGCCTGCTGAGCATCGCCGGGGACGAGCCGCTGCTGCGGGTCGGCCGCGTCGACTTCGGCGGCGTCGTCAAGCAGGTCCAGCTCGCCTACGTCCCCGAGGCGGTGATCGGCGACCATGTCCTCGTCCATGTCGGTTTCGCGATCGGCATCCTCGACGAGGCGGAGGCGGCACGCGTCTTCGACCACCTGCGCGAGATCGGCGCGCTCGACGACCGGGAGGGGCGCCATGAAGTTCCGTGACGAGTACCGCGACGCCCGGGCGGCACGCAGCCTGGCCGACGCCATCGCCCGCACCGTGACCCGCCCCTGGACGCTGATGGAGGTCTGTGGCGGCCAGACCCACGCCATCGTGCGCTTCGGCATCGACCGGCTGCTGCCGCCGGCGGTCACCCTCGTGCACGGGCCGGGCTGCCCGGTCTGCGTGACGCCGGTCGAATACGTCGACAAGGCGATCGCGATCGCCGGCCGCGCGGGCGTCATCCTCTGCTCGTACGGCGACATGCTGCGCGTGCCCGGCAGCGACGGCGACCTGCTGGCCGCCCGCTCGCGCGGCGCCGATGTGCGGGCGGTCTACTCCCCCCTGGATGCGCTCGAGGTGGCCCGCCGCCATCCGCACCGCGAGGTGGTGTTCTTCGCCGTGGGGTTCGAGACCACCGCCCCGGCCAACGCCATGGCGGCCTATCGGGCCCGGCAGGAGGGCCTCGGCAACCTTTCCCTGCTGGTCTCGCATGTGCTCGTGCCACCGGCCATGCGCGCGATCCTCGACGCGCCGGACAACCGCATCCAGGCCTTCCTGGCCGCCGGCCATGTCTGCACGGTGATGGGCTACGAGGAGTACCTGCCGCTCGCCGCTCACTACCGGGTGCCGATCGTGGTGACCGGCTTCGAGCCGCTCGATATCCTCGAGGGGGTCTATCGCTGCGTGCGCCAGCTCGAGGCGGGCCTGGCCGAGGTCGAGAACCCGTACAGCCGCGTCGTCCGCCGTGCCGGCAATCGGGCGGCGCTGGCGATCCTGCGCGAGGTGTTCCGGGTCATCCCGCGGCGCTGGCGGGGCATCGGCGACATCGCCGACAGTGGCCTCGGTCTCGCGCCCGCCTACGCGGCCTTCGACGCCGAGAACCGCTTCGGCCCGGTGGCCCTCGATCGGGAGGCCAGCGGCGAGTGCGTGAGCGGCCGCGTGCTCAAGGGGGAGTGCAGGCCCACCGACTGCCCCGCCTTCGGCACCCGCTGCACGCCCGATCACCCGCTCGGCGTGACCATGGTCTCCGCCGAGGGGGCCTGCGCCGCCTACTACCGTTATCGCGGCATCCCGGCGAGATCCTCATGAACGACGACAACGACGACGTCCGGCTGACCTGCCCCCTGCCCGCCGCCGCCGGCGACACGGTACAGCTCGCCCATGGCGGCGGCGGGCGCGCCATGGCGCGGCTGATCGATGCGATCATCCGCCCGGCCTTCGCCGATGCGGAGCTCGACCGCCGGCACGACGGCGCGCGACTGGAACTCGACGGCCCCGCCGCCTTCACCACCGACTCCTATGTCGTGCGGCCGCTCCTCTTCCCCGGCGGCGACATCGGCACGCTGGCCGTCAACGGCACCGTCAACGACCTCGCCATGTGCGGCGCCCGCCCGCATTCCCTGAGCGTCGGGCTGATCCTCGAGGAGGGGCTGCCGCTGGCGATGCTGAGGCGTATCGTCGCCTCGATGGGCACGTCGGCGACGGCCTGCGGCGTGCGGCTGGTGACCGGCGACACCAAGGTGGTCGAGCGCGGCAAGGCGGACGGCGTGTTCATCAACACCGCCGGGATCGGCCGGATCGTGGCGCCGGCGCCGGTCGAGCCCGCAAGCGTCGAACCCGGCGACGCCGTGATCCTGAGCGGCGACATCGGCCGCCACGGCATGGCAATCATGGCGGCCCGCGAGGGCTTCGGCTTCGAGACCGTCATCGAGAGCGACTGCGCCCCGGTCGCCGAGGCCGTGCTGGCGCTGTTCGCGGCGGGCGTCACGGTGCACTGCCTGCGCGATCTGACGCGCGGCGGCCTCGCCGGCGCCCTGGTCGAGATCGCCGAGGCGGCCGGGCTGGCCATCGGCATCGACGAGGGCGCGATCCCCGTCGCCGATCACGTGCTGGCGGCCTGCGAACTCCTCGGCCTCGACCCGCTCCATGTCGCCAACGAGGGCCGCTTCATCGCCTTCGTACCACGCGCCGAGGCCGGGCGTGCGCTGGGCGTGCTCAGGCGCCATGCACCGGCCCAACATTCGGTCGTCATCGGCGAGGTGCACGAGAGAGCCGCCGGCGAGGTCACCTGCCGGGGCGTGCTCGGCGTCGAGCGCATCGTCGACATGCTCAGCGGCGAGCAGCTGCCGCGCATCTGCTGAGTCGTTGGGCCTGCCTCATGGCAGAGCCTTCCATCAACTGCTAAATTTGTAACATTGAATTACAAAACGAGTCGTCCCATGTACAAACTCGCCGCCCTGGGAGTCACGGCTGGCATTCTCGCGATCATCGTCATTCTGGGCTACCAGGCGTATCAATCGTCGCAGGAATCGAGCGCCACGCTCCGCGAAAGACAGCAATACTGCGAACAGATCGAGGAATGGCAAAAGCTGGGGGGCAGCGAAGGGCCGGATCCGGACCTGCTCGCCGCCGGATCGGGCGATCCCGACACTTATGCCAGCTGGTGCAACAAGCACCGGTAGTCATGGCCGAGCACCGCCACTTGCGGCCGTGTCAGGCACCGCCGTATCGACTGATGATGCACGTCATGGTCGGGTGCACACCGGCCACCGGAAGGCTTGAACCCCGCGGAAGACCTGCTAGATTTTTTAACGCATCTTTACGTAGGGAAACATAAAAATGCATAAAAGCATTGCTTTCGGTACTACCGGAATGGTCCTGGCTGCCATGGGGCTGGTCGCCCTGAAGCCCACGGCCTCGCAGCCGGCCTTCACCACGCCCAGCCAGCAGGAATACTGCGACACCGTCCACGAGTGGCAGAACCGGGGAGGTCTCGATGGCATCGACCCCGACCTTCTCGCCGTGGGCTCGACGGACCCCGACGCCTACGAGCGATGGTGCCAGTGATGATCCCGGCCCGATCCGGACAGCAAGGGGCGAGTCACGCCGTACGTGACATCGACGTCACGCGACAAGCCCTCATCCCCTCAACCCCGATGTGGCAAAGGAGAGCCCCATGCCCCTGACCCCGACACTCGACATGCCCGCCTCAAACCGGTCCGCTTCTCGCGAAAACCGGTCCTCGGCTACCGGACGCAACCTCACCATCGGCCTCGGCGACGCGGAAATGCCCACCATGACGGCAGCGCAGCGTGCCAACGCCCGACGGGTGGCGGAGTACGCGGCGCGTCGCAATGGCGCCAAGGCCGCCCTGTTGCAGCTCTGGAAGGAAACGCGCTGAGCAGTGGCCGAGGCGGCAGCCGGAAAACAAGTTGAGCCACCGCCGGAAAACAAAACGGCCGGCCTCGAGAGAGGCCGGCCCAAGGGTGCTCAAACGGGACAGCAGGGAGCGTTGAACACGCTCTCAACATAGACCAGCCCCAGCTTCAGTACAAGCCTTGTATAGATAATTTTCGACGCGCCCGTTGTTCAGGCAACGCCACCCAGGATCGAGGCCAGATCGATGCGCGCCTCCTGGGCCCGTAGATCCAGCAGCGCTTCCAGTTCGCTCAGATGATCGTGCATGCGGCGTCGTGCCGCTTCCGCCGGACCGCTCTCGAGCAACGTCAGCAGGTCGGCATGGTCGTGATCCAGATAACAGGCCTCCATCCCCGGACGCTTGTACAAGGCAATGACAATCGAGGTACGCAGGATCAGGTCCGCCAGCATGGCGCCCAGCACCCGATTGGGTGACTGATCGGCCAGGTAGCGGTGAACGGCCAGCGAACACTCCACGCGCGACGCCTCGTCACCCCGCTCGTGGGCTTCCTGCTCACGCTCGATCAGCGCGGCCAGTTCATGGCGTTGCTCGGTGCTCAGGTTTCCGGCGAGCAGCGCCGCCACTTCGCCCTCGATCAGACGACGCGCGGCAAAGATCTCGCGGGTTTCCTCGACACTCGGCGCCGCCACGCGCGCCACCTGATTGGGCTGCTGCACGATCACGTGATCCGAGGCCAATCGCGTCAGCGCCTTGCGCACCACCGAGCGGCTGACCCCGAAGATCTCACCCAGCGTCACCTCGGGCAATCGGGTCCCCGGCGGCAGACGCTGGGTCAGCACCGCCTGACGGATCATCTCGACGATCTGCGGGTCACTGATCCGCCCGCGTCCCGACACATCGGCCAGCACCGTCTCCTGCCAGGATGTGGTCATTGCCCTTCTCCTCGTTACACCGCACTGCGACCACCATCGCACGTTATGCGGCTCAAGACCATGTATACCCGATCACGGCGTCCTGCCGCCGGCTCCTCACCGCAGGCCATCCCCCGATAGAAGTCGACGCCACGTGACAATCGGCGCAGGGCGTGCGGCCATGGCAATCCTCTGCAGCCTGGCCCGGGCGGCGGCAAGAGTCACCGCGTTTTCTTCCCCGGCGCAGTGAATCCTTTCGAATTATCCACGAACACACCACCAACCACAAAAAGTGCACAAATAATGCTATTTTTGTATACCGTTGTGATTCACAACAAAAACAAAACATTGAATACAAAGAGGGAAGCATGATTCAGGCTTCAGCACCGACCCGCCTCGTCTCCGCCTGCACCGCCGGCCTGCTCCTGGCCGGCGTCACCGGTACCGCCCACGCCTGGACCCAGGCCTCGCTGTCGCTGCTCAAGGGCTGGGACTATGCCCTCGGCGACAAGCAGCGCAGCATCGCCACCTACGAAGTGGCCAACGGCTGGGAGTACGGCGACAACTACTTCTTCTTCGACTACACCAACCTTGAAGGCGACCACGACGGCAAGACCCTGCCCAACATCTATGGGGAATATGCCCCGCGCCTGAGCCTGGGCAAGATCACGGGCAACGACCTGAGCGCCGGCCCCGTCACCGACGTGCTGATCGCCGGCCAGCTCGAGATGGGCGAGAACATCAATCGCCGCCTCTACGGCCTGGGCTTCGACCTCGATGTCCCGGGCATGGACTACTTCCAGTTCAACACCTACGTGCGCGACGATACCGACCTGCCCGGCAACACCTGGCAGGTCACCCTAGTGTGGGGGTCGCACTTCGATCTCGGCAGCACGAAGTGGCTGTTCAAGGGCCACTTCGACTATGCCGGGTCGGAAGGACATGTCGGGCACAACATCAACAGTGCCCCGCAGCTGCTGCTCGACGTGGGGGATTTCTGGGGCGCCAGCGATCGTCTCTATGCCGGCGTCGAGTACCAGTACTGGAAGAACAAGTACGGTATCGAGGGCGCCGACGAGCACAACCCGCAGGCCATGGTGACCTGGAAGTTCTGAGCCGCCGCCGGCTCTCGTCGTGCCGGTTCGCCGATCAGGACCGGCACGACGTCACACCGCACCCCTTGAGAATGACCCGACAGAGAAAGTCGGTGACCGACTGGTAGTCCGCCTCGTCGAGTCGCTCCCGGTCGGTAATGCCCAGCACCTGGGCCTCGAAGTCGGCGTAGTGCTGCGTCGCCGACCAGATCAGGAAGATCAGCCACACCGGATCGACCGGGTCCATCAGACCGCGCTCGCTCCACTGCTCGAAGACTCGGGCACGCTGACGCACCCAGTCGCGCAACTCGCCGCGCAGGTACTCCTGAAGGAAGGGCGCACCCTGCAGCACCTCGGCAGCGAACAGCCGCGACCCTTCCGGATGCGTTCGCGTCAGGGTCATCTTGCTGCGGATGAAGGCCTCGAGCACCTCGGCGGGATCGTCCTCGACGCTGATGTCGTCGAGCATGGCGTTCCAGCGACTCATCATGCGCTCGAGCAGCGCCACGTAGAGCTTGCGCTTGCTGCCGACGTAATACAGCACGTTGGACTTGGGCAGCCCGGCGGCCTCGGCAATGGCCTGCACACTGGCACCACGATAGCCATGACGCGCGAAGACGTCCTCGGCCGCATCGAGAATCCGCGGTTCGTTGCGCAGCCGGGTGCGCGTGGCGTCGGGCGGTAGCGGGGTCGTCATCAGCTCATCCTGCCGCTCAAAGCCGCCAGCTTGCCCCAGCTGACCGGCAGACTCAACGCCGCGGCGAACTTCCTTCCTCACGGCTTGCATTCCCCCGACGGATACGCCACGCTTCACGAACCTGACCATTTGGTCAAAATATCTTGTTACTCGAACAGCAACAACAACGAGCCACCGTGATGATCGACTTCTATCTCAACGGGCAGCGCCAGCAGTGCCGCGACGTGCCGCCCGACACCAGCGTTCTCGAACTGCTGCGCATGCACCTGAGCTACACCGGCACCAAGGAAGGCTGCGCCTCAGGGGACTGTGGCGCCTGCACCGTGGCCATCGGCACGCCGGACGACAGCGGCGAACTAACCTATCGGACGGCCAATGCCTGCATCATGCCCGCTCACCAACTCGACGGCTGCCACCTGGTCACCGTCGAGGGGCTCGCCCGCGGCGACGCCCTGCACCCCGTTCAGGCAGCGATGGTCGATTGTCACGGCAGTCAATGCGGTTTCTGCACGCCGGGGATCGTGATGTCGCTGTTCACACTGCATGACGCCCAGCGGCGCGCCCCCGCCCCGCTGACACCGCAACGCCTCGAGGCGGCACTCGGCGGCAACCTGTGCCGCTGCACCGGCTACCGGCCGATCCGCGAGGCGGCCCTGCGCATGAACGACTATCCGGACACCCATCCAACCTGGGCCGACGACCCGCAGTTGCCGGGCAACATCGCCGCCCTGGCCTACGACGCCACCCGGCAGCCCTCGGCATCGAGCGAGACGCCCGAGGCCTTCGCCCGCCCCCGCGATCTCGCCGAACTGCGCGACCTGCGTCGGCGCCTGCCCACGGCGCGCCTGGTCGCCGGCGCCACCGACCTGTGGCTGGAGAGCACCCAGCAGCTCAAGCCACTCGATGCGCTGATCGACCTCTCCCGGGTCGCCGAACTGCAGCACATCGACGAAACCGAGGACGGCTGGTGGATCGGCGCCGGCGTCACCTACCGCCGGCTCGAACCGCTGCTTGAAGACGCCTACCCGGCCTTCTCGCACCTGATGCACCGCTTCGCCTCGCAGCAGATCCGCAACCGCGCCACCATGGGCGGTAACGTCGCCAATGCCTCGCCGATCGGCGACACCCCGCCGGTGCTGCTCGCCCTCGACGCACCCCTGCGCCTTGATGGCCCCAACGGCGAACGCGAACTGCCGATCGGCGAGTTCTTCCTCGACTACAAGAAGACGGCGCTCAAGGATGGCGAATTCCTCAGCGCGATCTTCGTGCCCAGGCCGACCGCGGACCGTCAGCTCAAGGTGTGGAAGGTCTCCAAGCGCCGCGAGGACGACATCTCCGCGGTGCTCGCCGCCTTCGCCTGGCGTCTGGAGGATGGCGTGATGCGTGACGTGCATCTGGCCTTCGGCGGCATGGCCGGCATCCCCAGGCGCGCCGGCGCCACCGAAGCCGTGCTGGAAGGCCAGACGCCGAGCCTGGCGCTCTTCGCGACGGCCAGGGCCACCCTGCGCGGCGAATTCGACCCGCTCGACGACGTGCGCGGCTCCCGCGAGTATCGCCTGGTCACGGCGACCAATCTGCTGGAGCGGCTGCGCCTGACCCTCGATACTGACAACAACAACCCGGCCATGGAGGTGTGTCTCGATGCGTACGCTCACTAAGCTTTCCCGGACGGCGCCCGACACCGCCCCCGCCTCGGGCCAGCCGACCCAGGTCGACGACGCCTCGGCCTGCGCCCGGCAGGATCAGGATGGCCACAACAAGGGCGACGGCCCCCTGGCACGCGAGGCCCGTGAAACACGAGCCAATGGTGCGGGCACGGCCCAGGCCCACGAGAGCGCCATCAAGCACGTCACCGGACGCGCTGCCTACATCGACGACATCCCGGCGCCCGCCGACGCCCTGCACGTGGCGCTGGGCTTCTCGCCGGTGGCCCACGGTCGCCTGACCCGGCTCGATCTCGAGGCGGTCAAGCGTGCCCCCGGCGTGGTCGACGTCGTCACCGTCGTCGACGTGCCGGGGCACACGGATATCGGCCCGGTATTCCCCGGCGACCCACTGTTCGTCGACGACGAGATCAGCTACCTCGGCCAGACGCTCTTCGCGGTCGCCGCCACCAGCTACAAGGCGGCGCGCCTGGCAGTCAGGGAAGTCGTCGTCGAGATCGACGAACAGCCGGCGAGCCTCGACCCGGTCGCCAGTGCCGAGCACGGCGACGTGGTTCGCCCCACCCACGTTCAGGAGCGCGGCGACTGGCAGGCGGCCCTGGCGGGCGCCGCGTTCACGCTCGAGGGTGAACAGTTCGTCGGTGGGCAGGAGCACTTCTACCTGGAAGGCCAGGCGTGCCTGGTCACCCCCACCGAGGACGAGGGCGTCGTCGTCTACACCTCCAACCAGCATCCCAGCGAGACCCAGAAGCTGGTCGCCGAGGTGCTCGACATCCCCTTCCATGCGGTGACCGTGGAGACCCGGCGCATGGGTGGCGGTTTCGGCGGCAAGGAGACCCAGGCCTCGCCCTGGGCGTGCATCGCCGCACTCGTCGCACGCCGTACGGGACGCGCCGCCCGGCTGCGCCTGCCGCGTGCCGAGGACATGCGCGCCACCGGCAAGCGCCATCCGTTCCACAACCGCTACCGGCTGGGCTTCGACGCCCGGGGCGTGCTCGCCGGTGGCGACATCACCGTGATCGGCGACTGCGGCTATTCGCCGGACCTCTCCGAGGCGGTGGTCGACCGCGCCATGTTCCACGCCGACAATGCCTATTCGCTGGGCGAGGCCCGGGTCACCGGCCATCGCGCCCGCACCCACACCGCCTCCAATACCGCCTTTCGCGGGTTCGGCGGTCCGCAGGGCATGATGATCATAGAGCAGGCAATGGACGATATCGCCCGCCACGTCGGCGAGGACCCGCTGACGGTGCGCAAGCGCAACCTCTACCGCGCCGAGCGCGACGTGACTCATTATGGCCAGACCGTCGACCAGCACCCGCTGATGAGCGAGCTCATCGAGCGCCTCGAGACGAGCAGCGACTATTGGCAGCGCCGCGAGGCGATCACCGCGTTCAACGCCACGAGCCCAATCATCAAAAAAGGTCTGGCACTGACGCCGGTGAAGTTCGGCATCTCGTTCACCGCCAAGCACCTCAACCAGGCCGGCGCGCTGCTGCACGTCTATACCGACGGCAGCGTGATAATCAACCACGGCGGCACCGAGATGGGCCAGGGCCTGCACACCAAGGTCTGTCAGGTGGTGGCCCGCGAGCTGGGCCTCGATACCCGGCGCGTGCGCATCACCGCCACGCGCACCGACAAGGTGCCCAACACCTCGCCCACTGCGGCCTCGAGCGGCGCCGATCTCAACGGCATGGCCGCCCGCGACGCCGCCGGCCAGCTGCGCGAGCGGCTGTTCGACTTCGCCGCCGAGCACTACCAGATTGACCGCGAGGGCATGCGCCTGGAAGACGGCGAGCTCGTCGCCTTCAACCGCCGCATTCCCTGGGGCGAGCTCGTCCAGGCCGCCTACCTGGGCCGCGTGTCGCTGTCGGCCAAGGGCTTCTACTCGACGCCGCTGATCCACTACGACCGCGAGACCGGCAAGGGCCGCCCCTTCTACTACTACGCTCACGGCGCGGCGGTCTCCGAGGTCGAGGTCGACACCCTCTCCGGCGAGTATCGACTCACCCGGGTCGACATCCTTCACGACGTCGGCGACTCGCTGAACCCGGCCATCGACATCGGCCAGGTGGAAGGCGGCTTCATCCAGGGAATGGGCTGGCTGACCAGCGAGGAACTCAAGTGGAACGCCAAGGGCCGGCTGATCTCCGACGGACCGGTGACCTACAAGATTCCCGCCTTCGGCGACCAGCCGCCGGTGTTCAACGTCGAGCTGCTCGAGGGTCACCCCAACTCGCAGGCCAGCATCTACCGCTCCAAGGCGGTGGGCGAGCCGCCCTTCATGCTCGGCATGTCGGTGTGGTCGGCGCTGCGCGACGCCCTGGCCAGCCTGGCGGACTATCGCGTCTGCCCGCGACTGGACACCCCGGCCACGCCCGAGCGCGTGCTGATGGCCGCCGAGGCCCTGCGCCGCGGCGGCGCGTCGACCACCGCGCAGGAGGCGCAGCATGATCTGGCATGAGGCGCTGCATCGCCTGCAGGACGCCGCCGAGCCCCACGTGCTGGCCAGCCTGGTGGGCACGGCGGGCTCCACGCCCCGCGAGCCGGGCGCCAAGATGGTGATCACCGAGGCCACCGTCCATGACACCCTGGGCGGCGGCAGCTTCGAGTTTCAGGTGATCGACGCCGCCCGCCGGGCGCTGGCCGACGGCCAGCCGGGCACCCGGCTGGAAGCCTTCCCGCTGGGCGCGCGCTCGGGGCAGTGCTGCGGCGGCTATGTGCATGTCCTGCTGGAGGTGTTTCCCGGCGCGGCGATGACCGTGGCGCTGTTCGGCGCCGGCCATGTGGGGCAGGAGCTGGTCAGGCTGATAGCGCCGCTGCCCTGGCGCGTGCTGTGGCACGACAGCCGCCGCTCGGCGTTTCCCGACTGGGCGCACAACCGGCCCCGCCTCGCGTGCCGGGCGGTGCCCGAGGCGGAGACCGCCGTCGCGGCACTGCCCGCGGGCTGCCACGCCCTGGTGATGACCCACGACCACGCCGAGGATCGCGCACTGGTCGACGCCCTGCTCACGCGCGGCGACTGCGCCTCGCTCGGGCTGATCGGCTCGGCCAGCAAGTGGGCCAGCTTCCGGCGCCGACTGAGCGATGCCGGGCACAGCGCCAACGCCCTGGCGCGCGTGCGCTGCCCGATCGGCGTGCCGGGCGCCCACGGCAAGCTGCCCTACGAGATCGCCGTGGCCGTGGTCGCCGAGCTGCTCACCCTCAAGCCCCGCGAGGCGCGTCGCGACGAGCGCGGCGTCGCGCCCGGGACGCTGCGCGCCGCCTTTGCGCCATCGCCGTCGGCACGGCCGACACCCGCAACCGCTTCTGGAGATCCGACATGACCGATTCCCGCCTGCTGCGCGGCACCCTGGTCGGCTTTCTCAATGACCCCGGCGAGGGCGATACCCCGGAACCCGGCAGCGTCCTGCACATCGAGGACGGCGCCCTGTGGCTGAAGGACGGCCGCATCCACGCCGCGGGCAGGTACGCCGAACTCGCCCCGCACCTGCCCGCCGGGCTCGAGGTCGTCGACTACCGCGGCAAGCTGATCCTGCCGGGATTCATCGACACACACGTCCACTACGTGCAGCTCGACATCATGGCCTCCTACGGCCGGCAGCTGCTCGACTGGCTCAACGAGTACACCTTCCCCGAGGAGTGCCGCTTCGCCGAGCGTGCCCACGCCGAGACCGTCGCCGAGGCCTTCCTCGACGAGACGCTGCGGGTCGGCACCACCACCGCGCAGGTGTTCTGCACCTCGCATCCCGTCTCGGTGGATACGTTCTTCGCGGCCGCGCAGCGCCGCAGGCTGCGGATGCTCGCCGGCAAGGTGCTGATGGATCGCAACGCGCCCGAGGCACTGACCGACACCGCCACGGGGGGCATCGCCGACAGCGAGCGGCTGATCGCCGACTGGCACGGCACGGATCGGCTCGGCTATACCCTGACGCCGCGCTTCGCCCCCACCTCGAGCCGCGAGCAGCTCGATGCCGTGGGTGGCGTGCTGCGCAACGCCCCGGACCTGCATCTGCAGAGCCACCTCTCGGAGAATCGCGGCGAGATCGACTGGGTGGCCGAGCTGTTTCCCGAGGCCCGCGACTACCTGGCGGTCTACGAGCGCTACGGCCTGGTGGGGCCGCGCAGCACCTTCGCCCACGGCATTCACCTGTCGGACGACGAGCGCAAGCGGCTCGCCCAGGCCGGCGCCAACATCGCCTTCTGCCCGACGTCCAACCTGTACCTGGGCAGCGGCCTGTTCGATCGCCGGGCCTGTCGCGAGGCGGGCCTCAACATCTCGCTGGCCAGCGACGTGGGCGGCGGCACCGATTTGTCCGGCTTCGCCACCCTCAAGGCCGCCTACCAGGTCGGCCAGCTGCTCGGCCAGCCGCTCACCGCCTGGCAGGGCTTCTACCGCCTGACCCTGGGCAACGCCCGCGCCCTGCATCTGGACGCCCACATCGGCAGCCTGCGCGAGGGCGGCGAGGCGGACCTGGTGGTCCTCGACCCCCGGGCCACGCCGTTGCTGGCACGCCGCACCGCGCATGCCCGGCGTCTCGACGAGCTGCTCTTCGCGCTGATGATCCTCGGCGATGACCGCGCCGTGCAGGCCACCTGGGCCAACGGTCGCTGCGTGCACCAGCGCGACGCCGCCCCGACGCACGCGATGTCGCACGCTTGCGGCCAGCCGGCCTGACATCCCTCTCACGTCGCGCTGTTGGGCGGCTCGCTCCTCGGACGCCGCCCCTTTTTCACGCCCTCCCCTGTCGCGCTTGCCCGCCGTTCCGACCAGCGGCTTCCGCCCCGCTTCGCTCAGGCCGCGTCGATGCGGCCCAGCAGCGCCTCGCGCCGTGCCGGTGTCATGAACGCCGCCGCCACGGCATTGCGGGCCAGCTGCCGGAAGATCTCCCGGTCCCAGCCGAACGCCCGCCGGCAGGCCAGAAAGTTCTCCAGCATGCCGCCGCCGAAATAGGCCGGATCGTCGGAGTTGAGGGTCAGGGTGAGCCCCGCGTCGAGCATCGCCGGCAGCGGATGCTCGTCCATCGTCTCGACCACCTTCAGGCGCAGATTGGACAGCGGGCAGACCGTCAGCGGCATCCGCGATTCGCGCAGCCGCTCGACCAGCGCCGGGTCCTCGAGCGCGCGCACGCCGTGGTCGATCCGGCAGACATCGAGCACGTCCAGCGCCTGGCGGACATAGTCCGCGGGCCCTTCCTCGCCGGCATGGGCGACCCGGGGCAGCCCCAGCTCGCGCGCCCGAGCGAACACCTCGCGGAACTTCTCCGGCGGGTTGCCCCGCTCGGCACTGTCCAGTCCGACCGCATCGATCATGGCCAGATAATCACCGGCCTGATCGAGCACCGCCATCGCTTCCTCGGCCGGACGGTCGCGCAGAAAGCTCAGGATCAGCGCCGTCGACAGGTCCAGCTCCTGCTCGGCCTGACGCCTCGCCTGCTGCAGGCCCTCGAACGGCACCGCCAGTGCCACGCCGCGCGCCAGATGTGCCTGGGGGTCGAACATCAGCTCGACGTGGACCACGCCGTCGGCATGGGCCCGGCGGAAGTAGGCCATTGCCAGGTCCCGGAAATCGTCGGCGGTGCGCAGTACCGCCATGCCCTGGTAGTAGAGGTCGAGAAAGGATTGCAGATCGCGGAAATCGTAGGCCCGGCGCACCGCCTCGACCGACTCGTAGGGCAGCGCGATACCGTTGCGCCCGGCCAGCTCGAACATCAGCTCCGGCTCCAGGGTGCCCTCGATATGCAGGTGCAGCTCCGCCTTGGGCAGGGTTTTCAGCCAGTCACGCATCATGAGCCTCCGCAGTCGATGGACCTCCCATCTTGCCTGACTTGACCAGTTGGGCAAGTTCGCTACCGTAGACGCCCCTCACTCAGCGTCAACGCTCGTGTCACTCCCGGCAGCCGCGAGGCGTCATGGGCCAGATAGAGCACGCTGCGCCCGGCCAGCCAGGCATCCAGGCGCGCCGCCACCCGAGCCGCCGTGGCGTCATCGAGTCCCGTGAACGGCTCGTCGAGAATCACCACGTCGGCCGGACGCAGCAGCACCCGGGCCAGCGCCAGCCGTCGCGCCTGACCGCCGGAGACACGCCGTCCCGATTCGCCGACCCGGGTTCCCAGCCCCTGTGGCAGCGAATGCACCCAGTCGGTCAGCTCGACCACCTCGAGCACTCGCCACAGGGCAGCCTCGTCCGCCGCGGGGTCGGCCAGGCGCAGGTTGTCGGCCACCGAGGCCTGGAACAGTTCGCTGTGCTGGGCCAGGCAGGCGATTCGCTCGCGCAGGTCGTGCAGCGAGACCTGGCGCAGGTCGATGCCGTCGAAGACGACGCGCCCGGCGCTCGGGTCGATCTGGCGGGTCAGCAATTGCCCGATCGACGACTTGCCGGCCCCGGACGCCCCGAGCAGCGCCAGACGCTCGCCGGGGCGCAGCGTCAGCGAGACGTCGTCGAGCGCCGCGGTCAGGGCGCCTGGGTAGCGCAGCGTGACGCCCTCGAGCGCCAGAGCCGGCATCGCCTCGCTCAACCGCCGTGCCTCACGCGGCGAGCGGATTCGTCCCGAGGTGGCGACCAGCGCATTGAGCCGGCGGGCCGCGGCGCGGGTACCGCCCAGCCGGGTAAAGGCCCCCGGCAAGGCGCCGAACACCTCGCCGAGCGCCAGCACCGCCAGCGGCAGCATGACCAGGGTCGCGGCGCCGACATGCCCGGCGGCATGGGCCCGGGCGCCCAGCCACAGGGCCAGCACCGACGCCGCGCTCACGCCGAAGCCGACCAGCGCCTGCCCGACGCCCTGACGCGTCGCCAGTCGACGCTGATCGGCATACAGGTGTCGGGTCAGTGCCGCCAGCCCCTGACGCCGCGGTGCCAGGGTCCCGTAGCCCCGCAGCTCCGCCAGCCCCTGCAGCAGCTCGATCATCCGGCTGCGCAGCCGATCGCGGGTCGCCACCTCGCGCTGGCCGGGGGGCATTCCCCAGGCCGGCTGGCCGATCACCAGCCAGCCCCACAGCGCCGCCAGCACCAGGCCCGCGCCCCAGGCCACCGGGGGCGCCATGATCCCCAGCAGCCCCACCACCGCCAGCATCGCCAGCAGGGCGACCACCGGCGGCGCCAGCAGGCGCAGGTACAGGCCGTCCAGGGTGTCGATATCGGCGGTCAGGCGGTTGAGCCATTCCGAGGCCCGCAGCCGCGACAAGGCCTGGCCATCCAGCCGCACCAGCACCGCGAACAGGTCGGCCCGCAGGTCGGCCAGCACCCGCAGCACCGTGTCGTGGTTGTAGAGCCGCTCGGTGTAGCGGGCCACGGTGCGGGTCACGGCGAAGGCACGGATGCCGCCGCCCGGCACGTAGACCTCGAGCGTCGCCGCCACGCCCGCCGCGATCAGCGCGCCGGTGACCGCCGTCGCGGTGATGAACCAGCCGGACAGCGCCAGCAGGCCGATCCCCGCGGCCGCCGTCAGCAGCATCAGCGCCCCGCCCAGCCACAGGCGGCGGCGGCGACGCCCCAGCCGACCCAGCCAGGGGCGGAAGTCCGCGACCAGCGAGCCGCGTCCGGGACGGGAACCGTCCTGACACTCAGACATCCGCCACCTCCCGGCTTGCCCCGCTCACGTTCAGCTCGACCACCCGATCGGCGGCCGCGCACAGGGCCGGCTGATGGGTGGCGATCACCACCGTCGCCCCCCGCCGCATCAGCCGTTGCAGCGCCTCAATCACCGCCGCCTCGGTGTCCGCATCGAGCCCCGCGGTGGGCTCGTCGAGCAGCAGCAGCGGCGCCTCGGCGAGGAACACCCGCGCCAGCGCCAGGCGCTGCGCCTGGCCGCCGGACAGTCCGACTCCGCGCTCGCCCAGCGGTGTGTCCAGCCCCGCCGGCAGCCCGGCCACCAGTCCATCGAGGCGCACCTCGCGCAACGCCTGCCACAGCGCCGCCTCGTCGGCCATCGGCGCGGCGAGGCGCAGGTTGTCGGCCAGGCTGCCCTGCACCAGCCAGGGGCGCTGGTCCATCCACGCAGCCGGCCCACGCGGCGTGATCGTCGCCTCGCCGCCCTCCGGCGCCAGGAAGCCGCCCAGCAGTTGCAGCAGCGACGACTTGCCGCTGCCGGACGGCCCCACCAGTGCCACGCACTCGCCCGGCGCCACGCTCAGGTCAAAAGGGCCCAGGCAGGCGTCGCGCCCGCGATGGCGCAGCGTCACGCCCCTCAGCGTTATACGCGGTGCCTCCCGGGAGCCCGTCGCCGTCTGGAACGGTGCCTCTGCCGGCTCCTTGAGCAGCGCGACGAGCCCGTCGGCCGCGCCCAGTGCCGCGGCCCGGTCGTGGTAATGCTGGGAGAGCGTGCGCAGCGGCTGGAAGAACTCCGGCGCCAGCAGCAGGATCAGCAGGCCACTGAACAGCGTCAGCGAATCGGCGGGCCCGAAGGCGATGTAACCCAGCAGGCCGAAGCCGATATAGATTGCCACCACGGCGATCGCCACCGAGGCAAAGAACTCCAGCACCGCCGAGGACAGGAAGGCCAGGCGCAACGTGCGCAGGCTGCGACGCCGATAGTCGTCGGCGGCGATATACACTTCCCGGGTGCTTTCTTGGGCGCGGTTGAACAGCTGCAGAGTGGCGATGCCGCGCACCCGGTCGAGGAAGTGACCGGCCAGCCGGGTCACCGACTCGAACTGCTCGCGATTGAGGCGTTCGGCGCCCATGCCCACCAGCGCCATGAACAGCGGAATCAGCGGCGCCGAGGCCAGCAGCAGCAGCGCCGCCAGCCAGTCGAGCCAGGCCACCACGGCCAGGATCACCAGCGGCAGCGCCATCACCAGCCCCAGCTGCGGCAGGAAGCGGGCGAAATAGCCGTCCAGCGCCTCGACCTGCTCGACCCACTGCTGGCCCAGCCCCGCCGTGTGGCGATCGCCGAGCCCGACCGGCCCCAGCGCCACCAGGTGATCGAGCAGCTGCTCTCGCACCCGTTCACGCACGCGGCGGCCGGCCTCGAAGCCCGCCCGCTCCTGCGCCCACTGGGCGACGGCCCTCAGCGCCAGCACGCCCAGCAGCAGGCCGAAGGCAGGGCTCAGCTCGGCGGGGTCGCGCGACCGGGTCACCAGCTGGTCCACCAGCCAGGCCAGCAGTCCCATCTGCGCCACGGTGCACAGCCCCGCCAGCAGCCCGGCGGCGCCGGTCAGCCACAGCCAGCCACGCACCCGGCCGGCCAGCTCGGCCAGCCAGGCACGCGGTGTCGTGTTCTCGGCCAGCATGTCAGTTCAGTGATACCCCTCGCCGGGGCGCACCTTGCCGCGGAAGACCCAGTAGGCCCAGCCGGTGTAGCCGAGAATGATGGGGATGACGAACAGCATCCCGACCAGCAGGAACAGCTGGGAGCCGGGCGCCGAGGCGGCATCCCACAACGTGTAGTCGGGCGGGATCACGTAGGGCCAGCGGCTGACCAGCAGCCCCAGGTAGGTGAAGACGAACATGCCCATGGTCGCCAGAAACGGCAGCTTCTCGCCCCCGCGGGCGGCACCGCGCCAGACCAGCAGCGCACAGCCCAGCGCCAGTACCGGCAGGATCCAGATCACTTCCAGGTGGCCGAACCAGCGCGCCCAGACATTGGGATCGATGAACGGCGTCCACAGGCTCACCACGACGAAGACGGCCAGCACCGCCAGCAGCAGCGGGCGTACCAGTCCGCGCGCCCATTGCTGGATATGACCCTCGGTCTTCATGGCGATCCAGGCGGCGCCCAGCAGCGCGTAGCCGGCCATCATGCCCAGCCCGGTCAGCACCGAAAACGGCGTCAGCCAGTCGAGCGCGCCGCCGGTGAACACCCGGTCCGCGGTCTCGAAGCCCTGGATGTAGGTCCCCACCACGGCGCCCTGGGCGAAGCTGGCCACCGCCGAGCCGCCGGCGAAGGCCACGTTCCACGAGCGCCGCGAACGCCGTGCCTTGAAGCGGAACTCGAAGGCGATGCCGCGGAAGATCAGCCCGGCCAGCATCAGGAACACCCCGATGTAGAGCGCCGGCAGCAGGATCGAGTAGACCAGCGGAAAGGCACCCAGCAGCCCGGCACCGCCCAGCACCAGCCAGGTCTCGTTGCCGTCCCAGATCGGTGCCACGGAGTTCATCATCACGTCGCGCGATTCTTCATCCGGCGCGAAGGGAAACAGGATCCCCACGCCCAGGTCGAAGCCGTCCATCAGCACGTACATGATGACGCTGAAGGCGATGATCACCGCCCAGATCAGAGACAAGTCGATAGTCGCCATGGGTCAGCTCCTGGTGGTGTAGCCGTCGCGGAAGTCGTCGTCATAGGGCACGTGGGACGCGGACAGGGGGCGCATGGCCCGCTCCACGTCCTCGACCTCGCCCTCCTCGGTCATGCCCTGGCGGATCACCCGGGTGAGGTAGTAGACGCCGGCATAGAACACCACGGCGTAGACGGCCACGTAACCAAGCAGCGTGAACAGCGCCATGCCGCCGGTCAGCGACGGCGTGACCGCCTCGGCCTGGGTCATCATGCCGTAGACCAGCCACGGGGCACGTCCCGTCTCGGTGACGAACCAGCCCGCCAGCACCGCGATGAACGGCGCCACGCTCATCAGGCGCAGGCCCTGCAGGAAGGGTCGGCTGGTGTACAGGCGGCCGCCGCGACGCAGCAGCAGGCCGGCCACGGCGAAGGCGATCATCAGCAGCCCCAGCCCGACCATGACGCGGAACGAGAAGAAGGTGATCCAGACCGGCGGCTGCTCGTCGGCCGGTGCCTCGCGCAGCCCGGGAACCTCGCCGTTCCATTCGTGGGTGAGGATCAGGCTCGCCATATGCGGAATGCCGATCTCGAAATGGTTGCTCTGGGTGCCCTTGTCGGGCAGCGCGAACAGCAGCAGCGGCACGCCGGCCTCGCGCTCCCAGTTGGCCTCCATGGCCGCCACCTTGGTGGGCTGGTGCTCGAGGGTGTTGAGGCCGTGCATGTCGCCGACCACGGCCTGCACCGGCGCGGCGATCAGCAGCAGCCACAGCGACATCGACAGCGCCTTGCGATTGGCCTCGACATCGTGACCGCGCAGCAGGTACCAGGCACTCACCCCGGCCACCACGAAGCCGCCGGTCAGGAAGGAGGCGATGACCATGTGCGCCAGGCGATACGGGAAGGACGGGTTGAAGATCGCCTCCAGCCAGGAGGTGACATGGAAGATGCCATCCCGGTACTCGACGCCGGCCGGGGTCTGCATCCAGCTGTTGGTGGCCAGGATCCAGAACGCCGAAATCAGCGTGCCGATCGCCACCATGATCGCCGCGAACAGGTGGACCCTGGGCGACACGCGATGGCGTCCGAACAGCAGCACGCCGAGGAAGCCGGCCTCGAGGAAGAACGCCGTGATCACCTCGTAGCTGAGCATCGGTCCCAGGAAGTTCGACGTGGCCTGGGCGAAGTTGCTCCAGTTGGTACCGAACTGGAACGACATGACGATGCCCGAGACGACCCCCATGCCGAAGACCACGGCGAAGACCTTGGTCCAGAACTCGGCGAGGCGCTCCCAGGCGAGGTTGCCGGTCTTGACGAACAGCCCGTAGAGCAGGGCCAGGTAGGAGGCCAGCCCGATGGTGAACACCGGGAAGATGGCGTGGAAGGACACCACGAACGCGAATTGCAATCGCGACAGCAGGATCGGATCTAGTTCCATGACGATACCTCGATGAAGTCAGGGCCTGGATCATCGTCGCTGCGAAGCTGGTTGTCTCTCGGGCCGCTTGGCCGTCGCGCAGGCATTCACGATTCACCATTGCCTGTCAGCGTAGACGCTCCCGTCCCGCGAGCCAGGCAAGCTCGACCATCATCATACGCCCGCCGTGGCATGCCCTTAAGGCATGGAATGGGGCGCGTTGCCGCACCCGGATGGGGCATGTTGCCGCATGAGGCTCCCGGCCGGACCGGGAGCCATGGTGGGTATCGTGGGGAATGAGCGCTCCCCGCAAACGCTCAGATCGCGGTGACGAGGGTGTTGACCAGATAAGCGTTGTAGCCGAGGTAGGCCAGCAGCAGCGTGAGCGCCTCGAGCCGATTGATGCGCCCCTGCCCGCGCACGCCGATACCGAAGATCAGCAGGGCCAGCGTCAGCACCGCCATCACCGGCCAGTCGCGAACCAGCACCTCGGCATCGACGCCGATCGGCTTGATCACCGCCGCCAGGCCTACCACCGCCAGCAGGTTGAACAGGTTGGAGCCCACCACATTGCCCAGCACCAGGTCGTGCTCGTTCTTGCGCACGGCGGCGATCGACGAGGCCAGTTCCGGCAGCGAGGTGCCCAGCGCCACGATGGTGAGGCCGATGATCAGGTCGCTGACACCGAAGGCCTGGGCCACGTAGACCGCCCCCCACACCAGCAGCCGCGAACTGACGATCAACAGCAGCAGGCCAACCAGCGTCCAGACAATGCCGGCACGCAGCGACATGGGGTGTTCGGCCATGCTCTCCTGGGTGTTGGCGCCGAGCGCGTCCCGGCCCTGCCGGCGGGCACGAACCACGCTCAGTGTCATCACCCCGGCCAGCATGACCAGCAGCAGCACGCCATCCCACCGCGAAATCGTGCCGTTCAGCAGCAACGCACCGGCGATCAGGGTGGCCACGCCCAGCAGCGGCAATTCCTGGCGGATGACCTGGGAATGCACGGCCAGGGGGCTGACCAGGGCCACCACCCCCAGAATCAGGCCGATATTGGCAATGTTGGACCCGTAGGCGTTGCCCAGCGCCAGCCCGGGATTACCATCCAGCGCCGCCAGCGCCGAGACCATCATCTCCGGCGCCGAGGTGCCGAAACCGATGATCAGGATACCGATCAGCAACGAGGGCACGCCCAGGTGAGCGGCCGTGGCCGCCGCACCGTCGATGAAGCGATCGGCGCTCCAGACCAGCAGCACGAGACCGGCGAGAATGGCTGCGATTGCCAATAGCACGTGTAGACTCCCTTGATTCATGATCCATCGAAGCCGAAACGGCTTCGGCACGCCGCATGATGCCCAAGATCAACCGCGGCGGCCAGCCGCGGGGGCACGAAACGGTGTTCGACCCGTGACTTGAAAGGGTTACACTAGCCACATGTCCAATGCACCTCTTGCATGCCGGTGATGCCTCGGACGCCCTCGCCGGCCACCCCCCGCCTGCCGCTCGCGCCGCCACCGAGGACGCGGCGGCGCCTGCGCGTCTGCCACGAGTGCGACTGGCTGGTGGCGCTGCCGCCGCTGCGTCCGGGCGAGCGGGCCGACTGCCCGCGTTGTGGTCACACCCTGGTCACCCGCCACGCCCAGCCGGCCCAGCGCAGCCTGGCCCTGGCCATGGCCGCGCTGGTGGCGCTCGCCCTGGCGGTGGGCTTCCCTTTCATCAGCTTCGAGATCAGCGGCGTCGGCAATCGCATCGAGCTCTACGATACGGCCGCGAGCCTGGTGCACTTTCATCAGCCGCTGGTGGCGATCGCCGTCATGCTCACCATCGCCGTGCTGCCGGCGCTGTATCTGTGCAGCGTGATCTGGCTGCAGATCGGCCTGCTGCGCCGACACCCCCTGCCCCTGAGCCGCACCATCGCCCGCTCGCTGGAACACATGCACCCGTGGATGATGGCTGACGTGTTCATCGTCGGCGCGCTGGTCAGCCTGATCAAGGTCGCCAGCCTTGCCGCGATCAGCCTGGGGGTCGCTTTCTGGGCCTTCTGCGCCTTCGCGCTGCTGTTGCTGCTGACCACCCTGTCACTGGACCGCGATTGGATGTGGTTCTCGCTGACCGGCGAGCCGCTGGCTCCGGCCCACAGCCGTACCGGGGCCACGGCCGCCGAGCAGGGTCTGGCGGGCTGCCCCACCTGCGGGCTGGTCAATCGCCTCGATGAACAGGGGCGCGGCCGCTGCCAGCGTTGCGGGGAGCGCCTGCATGCCCGGCTGCCTCACAGCCTGCAGCGCACCTGGGCGCTGATCATCGCTGCATCGTTCATGTACCTGCCGGCCAATCTCTACCCGATCATGATCACCACGCACCTGGGCGAGGCCCACCCCTCGACCATCATCGGCGGCGTCGTGCAACTCTGGCAGATGGGATCGTACCCCGTGGCGCTGGTGATCTTCGTCGCCAGCGTGCTGGTCCCGGTGGGCAAGCTGCTGGCCCTGGGCTGGCTGTGCTACGCGCTGCGCCATCGCGCCGGGCGCTTTCGCATGACACGCACCCGGCTGTATCGTCTCACCGAGCTGATCGGTCGCTGGTCGATGGTCGACGTCTTCGTGGTGGCGATCCTCGTCGCCCTGATCCGCGCCGGCGCCCTGATGTCGATCACCCCCGGGCCCGCCGCCCTGGCCTTCGCCGCCGTGGTCGTGCTGACCATGCTGGCCGCCATCAGCTTCGATCCGCGCCTGCTGTGGCAGGCACCCCGGCCCCCTGAGAAGGAAGCCTCTCATGCCTGAAGCGCACCGCGCCCGCCGCCACACCCAGTCCCGCATCTCGCCGATCTGGATCGTGCCTCTGGTCGCGCTGCTGCTGGGCTTGTGGCTGGTGTATGACAATGTCAGCCGCCGCGGTCCGCAGATCACCCTAGAGATGCCCAACGCCGAAGGTATCGAGGCCGGCAAGACCTTGATCAAGACCCGCAACGTCGAGGTCGGTCGCGTCGAGAGTGTGCGACTGTCGGATGACCTGACCCACACGGTGGTCACCGCGCGGATGAGCGAGGACGCCGAGCGCATGCTCAATGCGGGTACCCAGTTCTGGGTGGTCAAGCCGCGCATCGGGCGCGAGGGCATCAGTGGCCTCAATACCGTGCTATCGGGGGCCTACATCCAGCTGCAGCCGGGGCAAAGCGACGAATCCCGCTACCATTTCACGGTGCTGGAGCAGCCGCCGGTCGCCCCGCCTGGGGCCAAGGGCATCCGCATCAATCTGGTCAGCCAGCTGGGCAGTTCACTGCGCGTCGGCGACCCGGTCACCTACCAGGGCTTCACGGTGGGTCGGGTGGAGGACGCCACCTTCGATCCCGAGGATCGCGAAATGCACCACCGGCTGTTCATCGAATCCCCCTACGACGTGCTGATCACCGAGGCGACCCGCTTCTGGTCGGCGTCGGGAATCAACGTCAGTCTCGACTCCGAAGGCGTCAGCCTGAACGTGGAATCCCTCGAGGCGGTGGTCGGCGGCGGTGTGACCTTCGGCATCCCCGAGGACGTGGCGCCCGGCCCCAAGGCCGAGCCGGACAGCACCTATCAGCTCTTCCCCGACGAGGAAAGCGCCCTGCAGGGGACCTACAACCGCTATCTGGAATACGTGCTGCTGGTCGATGACACGGTACGCGGACTGTCCAAGGGCTCGCCGGTGGAATATCGCGGTGTACGCGTCGGCACCGTGGTCAGCGTGCCCTGGCGTTTCACCGCCCCCCAGCCCGACACCCGCCAGCGCTTCGCCATTCCCGTGCTGATCCGCATCGAGCCCCAGCGGCTGAATGCCGGCAGCGACGCGCCGATCGATCTCGAGGCCTGGCACGAACGCTTCACGCGCATGTTCGACTACGGGCTGCGCGCCTCGCTCAAGGCCGGCAACCTGCTGACCGGCGCGCTGTTCGTGGACCTCAACTTCGACAAGGAACTGCGCGGCGACTACCAGCCGGAAACCTTCGAGGGCAAGACGGTCTTCCCCACCACCGCCGGCGGCTTCGCGCAGATCGAGCAGAAGGTCTCCAACCTGCTCGACAAGCTCAACGCCCTGCAGGTGGAGCCGATTCTCGACAAGCTCGACCAGACCCTGGCCACCTCGCAGGCCACCCTGGAGGAGGTGCAGCACAGCGCCGAAGCGCTGCGCGACATGCTCGACGACCCGGCGACCCGCGAGATCCCCGGCAACCTCAACCGCACGCTTCAGAACCTGCGCACCACGCTCGACGGCCTGTCGCCGAACTCCGCGGCCTACCGCCAGCTCAACGATACCCTCAAGGGTATCGAACGCCTGGTCAGGGACCTGCAACCACTGGCGAAAACCCTCAAGGAGCAGCCCAACGCGCTGATCTTCGACCGCCGGCCGGCGAGCGACCCCATCCCGCAGGCCCCGAAGGCCGATCGTTGACAGGGAGACAAGGAATGCCAGTCACCAAGCCGCTTTGCCTGCTGCTGTTGAGCGCTCTGCTGGCCGGCTGCGCCACCGGCGGCGGGCCGACGACACAGCGCTACCTGCTGCCGTCCGGCGACAGCGACGCGGCAGCGGAAACGTCGTCAGGGCCGGTGGAGCACACCCTGGTCATCGATGACGTGCGCCTCGCCCGTTATCTCGATGACCCGGGCATCGTGCTGCAGACGGACCCTCTACGATTGCAGGCGGCCACTCAACACCAGTGGGCGGAACCGCTTGACCGACAGCTGGCACGGGCACTGCGCCGCCGGCTGAGCCGAAACCTGCCCGGAACCCGGGTGCTCGAGGGCGCCGGCCCCGAGACGGCCTGGCATCTCTCTGTGGAGGTCGATCAGTTTCAGGGACGCTACGACGGCCGGGCCGTCGCCGAAGGACTGTGGCAACTGCGGGACGGGGCGGGGGACATTCGCCGCCAGACGCCTTTCCAGACCGACGAAGTGCTGAAGGAGGATGGCTACCCGGCACTGGTCAAGGCCCTGGGAGACAGCTGGAACAACGTGGCCAAGCGGATCGCGGAAGAGATCCGACGCCAGTGGCAGCACCCGGGCGGAGCGCAGGAAACGAAAACGGCAGGAGAATCCGCCAAGACACACTGATCGCCTCGAGTTGACAGGCGATCAACAGGCAGAAGATACGGCGGCCGATTCAGTCCTCGTCCTCGGCATCCTCGGTGGCTCTGAGCCGGCTGCGCAGGCGTGCCACCGCCTGACTGTGAAGCTGGCAGACCCGGGATTCGCTGACCCCGAGGACCGCGCCGATCTCCTTGAGGTTGAGTTCTTCCTGATAGTACAGGCCGAGCAGCAGCTTCTCGCGCTCGGGAAGCTGCTCGATCGCCGCGACCAGTCGCGCACGCTGCTGCGAATCGGCCAGCGCCTCGAAGGGCGACTGAGGCGCCCCGTCACCGGCCTCGGGCTCGCCGCCCTCCTCGATGATCTCGTCGAGCCCCATCAGGTGACCGCCGTTGGTATCGGCCAGACGCTGGCGATACTCATCGACCTCCAGCGCCAGAGCATCGGCAATTTCCCGCTCCTCGGCCTGGCGACCCAGCTGCTGCTCGAGCCGGCGGATGGTCTCGTCGATCTCGCGGGCGTTGCGCCGCACGCTGCGCGGCACCCAGTCACGACTACGCAACTCGTCGATCATCGCCCCGCGAATCCGCTGGCTGGCATAGGTCGCCAGGCTCGCGCCCTGGTCGGCGCTGTAGCGGCCCAGCGCATCGAGCAGCCCCACCATGCCGGCCTGGATGAGATCGTCCAGATCGACGCTGGCCGGCAGGCGGACCTGAAGCGCCAGCGCCTGTCGGCGTACGACGGGCAGGTACTGGTCCAGCAAGGCCCGTTGATCGATTTTACCTTGTGCCGTGTACATCCTTCGGTTCCCAGCCTGCAGCCAGTGGCGGCGCCGAGCGGCGACCGATACCGGCATTATGTCGCTCTCGCCGGACACCCCAAGCGGCGAATACCTGACCGGGTCTCGGGCTATTTAGCGTTTTGCGTCTCGCGATAGTTGACGATCACCTGGAGTCCGGTGAAAGGTACCGCACCACGCCGGGTGCCGGGCGGCAGGCGAAAGCGCAGGGTCAGCGGCTCGCGGGCCGGCAGACCGCGCAGGGCCTCACTGCGCCCGCGCGCCGCCGGCAATGCCAGGCAACGGCGGGGATGGCACAGCCAGGCATCCAGCCCCGGCAGACCCGCCGGCACCCGGAACCGCCAGGACACGGTGGTGATGCGCCCGGGCCGCAGCCCCGGCGGTGGCGTGATGGGCTCGGCGGTTGCCACGCGCCCGGGCGTGCCCAGCGTCACGCCCGGCGCCCGCCCTACCCAGCTTCCCGCACCGCTGGCCGGCCCGGCCATCAGCAGCAGCCCGGCCACCAGCAGCCCGGCCGACAAGCGCCGCGCCCGGCTCATGCGTCGGGTCGCCGACGCCGGGGAACGGGCACGATCCACAGCTCGAAGCCGAAGAAGCTCGCCGCGGCCTGCTGCAGATTGGCCAGCAGTCCGACCCGCGAGGCCAGCGGCGGATGCACCAGCAGCAGCCGGCGCGGACCACCCCGCTGCGCCAGTCGTTTCAGCAGGCGGTAGGTGCGCCGAAAGGCCTCGGCATCATTGCCCACCCACAGCGCCCAGCGCGACTGCTCGCCGACCAGGGTCGGCAGGTGCGGACTGTCCACCGACGTGGGCACGATGCGCCAGGCGTCCGCCTCGCCGACCCACTGCTGCCCCTGTGCCTGCCAGCGGGCCAGCGCCTCGCCGACCGGCCGGGTGTCCGCCTCATCACCGCCCGGCAGCCCCAGCACCAGCAGCAGCCGGCGCGGCGCGGGCGCCGTCTCGGCCACCACGGCGGGGGACGCTGCCAGCTCCAGTAACGCCTCGACAATCCAGGTCGGCGTCCCGGTCTCCTCCGCCGTGGCAGGCGCTTGCGTTTCCGGTGTCACCGCCTCTGCCCGCTCGCCGCTGTCGTCGGCCTCCGGCACCGGCGCCACCTCGGCGGCCCAGCGTCGCAGGCCGGCGGCCTGGTCCCCGCCACTCATGATGCGTCGTCACCTCCGCCCAGCAGCGGGCCGGCCGCCAGCACGAAGGCGTCGCGGGCAGCCAGCAGGTGCCACAGGGCCTCGAGCAGGACGGCGGCGCTGCGCTTGCGCGAGCCGCCCAGCAGGGCCAGCAGATGGCCGCGTACGTCCATCGCCCAGTCGGCAGTCTCCTGATCGAGACGCACCGCCAGGGCGGCCAGCGCGGTGGCCAGCCAGGCACGCAGCTCGGTGTCGACGCCCTCGTCGGCCTCCGGCGCCAGCCATTGCCAGGCACGGCCGGCCAGCGAGCCCCACTCCTCGGCGACCAGATGCGCGACCAGCAACGCCGGACGCGAGGCCGCGGCCTTGTCCGCCGCCAGCCAGTAGCGGGTCAGGCGTCGGCGGCCGGTGTCCGGATCGCGCAGTACCGCGAACCAGGCCTGGACCGGGGTTCCGTCGCTCAGCGATACCGGCAGCCAGCCCGCCGACAGGCGGCCCTCTTGCCCCCGGTACCGACAGTGCCGCTCGTCATGCATCCCCGCCTGCTCGGCGAGGGTCTTCAGCGCCAGTCGCTCGCCTTCGAAGCTCACCCGCGTGTTGCCCTGGGCCAGCGCCAGCCAGTCACTGCCGGCATCCAGCAGATGGCGACGCGCCGCCGACGACGGGCAGCGCGGCAGGAAATGACGATCGACCTCCAGCCGCGCCTCGGCGGCCGACAGCCTCTCCGCCTCGCCCGCCGGCTGGCAGTGGCTCGGCCAGGGCGCCGCCAGCGGCAGGCCCCGGGCATTGAGACACAGCGCCGGCAGACGGCACTGGCTGCCCTTGATCGGCGCCTGGCGTGACCAGAGCATCATCGGCGCCGCCTCCTCGCCGATCGCGGGCAGGCCCCGCAGCCGGTCGAGGCAGGCCTGCTGCCGCGACAGCGGCAGTCCCAGCAGCGGCCAGGCGGCATCGAGCGTGGCCGTGCCGCCGACATGGGCCCGCAGCTGCGCCATCACCACCGCCAGCGAACGGCCCTGCCCCAGCAGGCTGCGGGACAGCCCCCGCCAGCGTCGCGCCGAGGGGGTCGCCTGCCACGCCAGCGGCTCGCCGACGAAGGCCGAGTCGTCGGCCGTGGCCAGCGACTGCTTGACCAGCCCGTGCGGGTCGACCAGGCGCAGGTCTTCCGGCACCTGCTGGCCCTGGGAGACATAGTGCAGCCGCAGGTCGTGGCGGATGGCGATGTCCAGCACCGCCCCCAGCCGCGGCGCCTCGTCGACCTTGGTGAGAATCGCGCCGTAAAGCGGCGCGCCGGCGGCCAGCGAGGCCCGCTGGTAGGTGTCGACCACCTCCTCGAGGGTCTCGCCGTGACTCGCCGCATTGAGCAGCAGCAGCCGCCGAACGGGTCGCGCGCCCTGCCCCAGCCTGGCCACCTGGTCGACCAGGCGGCGGTCGCGCTGGCTCATGCCCACGGTATCGATGATCACCAGGCGCTTGTCGGCCAGGCGTGCGAGCAGATCATCCAGCGGCGCGTCGGCATCCAGCGCATGCACCTCGGCACCCATCAGCCGGGCATAGATGCGCAGCTGTTCGTGGGCACCGATGCGGTAGCTGTCGGTGGTCACCAGCGCGACCCCGCTCGCCCCGTGGCGCATCACGTAGCGGGCCGCCAGCTTGGCGGTGGTGGTGGTCTTGCCCACGCCGGTCGGCCCCAGCAATGCGAAGACCCCGCCTTCGTCGAGCAGCCGGGATTCGTCGTCCAGCACGGCCAGCCGCGACACCAGCTGCCGCTCCAGCCAGGCCAGGGCGTCTTCCACCGGGGCGTGAACCAGCTCCAGCGGCAGGGCGTCGAGCAGCTCCCGCGCCAGGGCATTGCCGTAGCCGGCGGCCTGCAGGCGACGGTTGAGCGTCACCCGGTTGTCGTCCTCGGCCGTGCCCACGGGAGCGGCAGCCTCCTGACGGCCGACCAGCAACGCGCGCAGGTCCTGCATCTCGCCGAGCAGCCGCTCGCTGAAGGCGGCGAACGGGTCGCCCGGACTCGGGTCGCCCGGATTCGGGTCGCCCGGACTCGGGTCGCCCGGCGTTGGCGACGCGGCCGGCGACGACAAGCCGGATGGCACCGACGGCGACTCGCCCTCCCCGGAAGCCGGTGCTGCCGGGCGGGGCGCCGGCGGCTCTGCGACACGGGAGGCCGACACGCTCTCGTCACCGCTCGGCCGGGCCGGGGACTCGCTCGCGGACCGGGAATCCCCCTCACTTCGCGGCGAGTCGGCAGGCGGCACCATCTCCTCGGCCAGCGCCAGGATCTCGACGCCCTCGGCGACCCGGCGATTGGCCAGGATCAGGGCGTCATCCCCCAGCGCGGCCCGGACCCGGCGCATGGCCTCGCGACTGTTGGCACCGACGAAACGCTGGACACTCATTATTGACGGCCTCCGACCAGGGCGGTGACGCGGATGGTTCGATCATCGGGAATCTCGGCCTGCGACATGACCACCAGCTGGCGCAGCCGGCGGCGCAGGAAGCGCGACAGCAGCGGCCGCAGGCTGTGCGGCACCACCAGCACCGTGGGCTCGCCCAGGGCCTCCTGGCGGGTCACCGCCGCTTCGGTCTGCTGCATCAGGGTGTCGGCCAGCCCCGGCTCGATGGCGCCGCCGCCGTTCATCGCCTGGCTGAGCACCTGCTCGAGGTTGGCGTCCAGGCCGATGACGTGCAGCTCGCCCTGGCCGGGGAACCACTGCTGGGTGATCGCGCGGCCCAGCGCCACGCGCACCACCGCGGTCAGGTCCTGGGTGTCGCTCTGCGGCGAGGCGTGCTCGGCCAGGGTATCGAGGATGGTCCGCAGGTCGCGAATCGACACCTCCTCCTCGAGCAGGTTCTGCAGCAGGCGCTGCAGGGTGGTCAGCGACACCAGCTTGGGCACCACATCCTCGACCAGCGACTTGCTCTCCTCGCCCAGCTTGTCGAGCAGCTGCTGGGTCTCCTGGCGGCCCAGCATGTCGCCGGCGTGGCGGTGCAGCAGGTGATTGAGATGCGTCGCCACCACCGTGCTGGCGTCGACCACCGTGTAGCCGTAGACCTGGGCGTGCTCGCGCTGGCCGGCGTCGATCCACACGGCGGGCAGCCCGAAGGCCGGGTCCTGGGTCGGCGTGCCCTCCAGCTGGCCCGAGACCTGGCCGGGATCGATGGCCAGCCACTTGCCGGGATGCGCCTCGGCGCGACCGATCTCCACGCCCTTCAGGGTCAGCACGTAGGTGTTGGGACCCAGTTCGAGATTGTCGCGGATATGCACCACGGGGGGCAGGAAGCCGACCTCCTGGGCGAACTTCTTGCGCACGCTCTTGATGCGCCCCAGCAGCTCGCCGTCCTGACGGTGATCGACCAGCGGAATCAGGCGATGGCCGACTTCCAGCCCCAGGGTGTCCACCAGCTGGACGTCGTCCCAGCTGGCCTCGGGCACCTCGGGCGACGGCGGCGGCGCCTCCTGGGTGGCCTGCTCGGCCAGCTTGTCGTCGCGCTGGCGGATCATCCACCAGGCCAGCGACCCCAGCAGGGTACTGAACAGCAGGAAGACCAGGTTGGGCATGCCCGGCACCAGACCCAGCAGCCCCATCACGCAGGCGGCCAGCACCAGCACCTGCGGATTGGCGAACAGCTGCGAGATCATCTGCTGGCCGACGTCCTGCTCGGTGTTGACCCGCGAGACGGTGACACCGGCGGCGGTGGAAATCACCAGCGCCGGAATCTGCGCCACCAGGCCGTCGCCGATGGTCAGCAGCGCATAGGTGCGCGCGGCGTCGGCCACCGCCATGTCGTGCTGAATCACGCCGATCAGCAGCCCGCCGATCAGGTTGACCACCATGATGATCAGGCCCGCCACGGCATCGCCGCGCACGAACTTGCTGGCACCGTCCATCGAGCCGTAGAAGTCGGACTCCTGGGCGACCTCCGAACGACGCCGCTTGGCCTCCTCCTCGCCGATCAGACCGGCGTTGAGGTCGGCGTCGATGGCCATCTGCTTGCCGGGCATGGAGTCGAGGGTGAAGCGCGCTCCCACCTCGGCGATGCGCCCCGCCCCCTTGGTGATGACCATGAAGTTGATGATCACCAGGATCAAAAAGACCACGAGACCGACGGCGAAGTTGCCGCCGATGAGAAACTCGCCGAACGCCTCGATCACCTTGCCGGCCGCGTCGCCGCCCTCGTCGCCGTTCATCAGCACCACGCGGGTCGAGGCCACGTTGAGCGACAGGCGCAGCAGTGTGGTGAACAGCAGCACTGCGGGAAACGCCGCGAAATCCAGCGGCTTCTGGGTGAACATGCTGACCAGCAGCACCATCACCGACATGGCGATGTTGAAGGTGAAGAACATGTCGAGGGCGAACGGCGGCAGCGGCAGGATCATCATCGACAGGATCATGATGATCAGCAGCGGCCCGGCCAGCAGCTTCATTCGGGCATCGCCGAGCCAGTTCCGGCGGCCCAGCGTTTCCATCAGATTCATGACGTCTCCTCGCGGGACGATGCGGCATCGTCATCCAGGGCGGCCGGTATCGGCAGGTTGCCGGGCGGCTCGGGTACCTCGCCGCCATCGCGACGTACCTGATGCAGGCGGAAGGCCCAGGCCATGACCTCGGCGACCGCCGTGTAGAGGTCGACCGGGATCTCCTGATCCAGGTCGACGTGACGATACAGGGCCCGCGCCAGCGGCGGCGCCTCGAGCCGGGGCACCTGGTGCTCGTCGCCGATCTCGCGGATCCGTGCCGCCACGGCGTCCGCCCCCTTGGCGATCACCCGCGGTGCGCCCATCTCGCCATCGCGGTAACTCAGCGCCACGGCGTAATGGGTCGGGTTGGTGACGATCACGTCGGCCTCGGGCACCTTGCTCATCATGCGCCCGCGCGCCATGGCCTGCTGCTGCTGGCGGATCCGCCCCTTGATCTGCGGGTCGCCCTCCGACTCCTTGTGTTCCTTCTTGATCTCGTCCTTGGTCATGCGCAGCTTCTTGTTGTGACTCCACAGCTGATAGGGCACGTCGATGAGGATCACCACCACCAGCGAGAGCACGATCAGCGCGCAGCACACCGCCGCCAGCCGCATGGCATGGGCCAGGGCCTGCTCGAGCGGCTGACTCATCAGTCCCAGCAGCTCGTCGCGCTTGAACCACAGGAAGACCCCGGCCACGCTGCCGGTGAGCAGCGACTTGGCGATCGCCTTGGCCAGTTCGGCGACGATCTGCGACGAGACCAGGCGCTTGATGCCCTTGAGCGGGTTGAGCTTGGAGGGCTGAGGCTTGAGCGACTTGCCCGACAGCACCCAGCCGCCCAGCAGGGCCGGAGCCACGGCAGCCACCACGGTAAGCAGCAGGAACAGCGGCAGCACGGCCACCAGGCTGTGTTCGCCCAGCGTCCACAGCTTGGCCAGCATGCGCGTGGTGTCGAAGGCGATGCCGCGATCGAAGAGGAAGGCCTGCTCCATCATCATGCCGAGCTGGTCGTAGAGCTGCGCGCCCAGGCTCCACAGACCGCCCACCCCGGCCATCAGCATCAGGAAGGTGGTCAGCTCCCGCGAACGAGCGATCTGCCCTTCTTCACGCGCCTTCTCGAGGCGGCGTGGCGTCGGGTCTTCTGTCTTGTCCTCGTCGCTGCTGTCCTCGGCCATCGCCTCTGTGCCACATCCTGGCCCTTGCGGAATCGTGGCTTATTCTGCGTGGCCGACCCGGCGGACGAACACGCAAAAAGCGCGACGAATCGAGCGCTAATCCTCGATTGCCGCGCTGGCGGGAGTGTCGTGCAGACGGCGCCGCAAGGCGCCTGTCGCGCTCAGAAGCCCAGCGAATCCAGCAGATCGTCGACCTGGTCCTGGCTGCTGACCACGTCCTCGCCCTCCGGCTTGACCTGCGGACCGTTGAGCAGCGACGCCTCGCGCTCGTTCTCCATCGAGCGGCGCAGCTCCTGGCGATCCTGGCTGTCGGGAACGTTGTCCAGCAGCACCTGCACCAGCTGGTTCTCGATCTCGCGGATCATGTCCATCATCCGCTTGATCACCTGGCCGGTCAGGTCCTGAAAGTCCTGGGCCATCATGATCTCGAACAGCTCGGCGTTGGTGGCCTTGGTCTGCGTCGGCACGTCGCCCAGGTAGGCCCGGGTGTCCTGTACCAGCGCCTTGGCCTCGTCGAGCTCCTTGGGCTCGGCAAACCAGTCGGCCCAGCGGGCATCGAGTGATCGCGCCCGCTCCTCCAGCGACTCCTGCAGGGGCTGGGCGCGGTCGATGGCATTGAGCGCCCGCTCGGCGGCCTGCTCGGTCATCGAGGCGACGTAACTGAGCCGGTCCCGGGCATCCGGGATCGCCTCCGCGGCCTTCTCGATCTCCTTGTCCAGGCCCAGCTCCCGCATGCTGTCACGCAGCATGCGGGTCAACTGGCCAATGCGCTGGATCAGGTCGTCGCTGGCCTGTGTTCCGGTGTGCTGCGCTTCAGCACTCATGGCTAACCCTCCCTCGCTACGGCACTCACTTGCCGAGTTTTTCGAAGATCTTGTTGAGCTTCTCTTCCAGGGTCGCGGCCGTGAAGGGCTTGACGACATAGCCGTTGGCACCGGCCTGGGCCGCGGCAATGATGTTTTCCTTCTTGGCCTCGGCGGTCACCATCAGCACCGGCAGGGATTTCAGGGCGTCGTCGGCGCGGATCTGCTTGAGCATTTCCAGGCCGTCGAGGTTCGGCATGTTCCAGTCGGACACGACGAACTCGAAGCCGCCGCCACGCAGCTTGCCCAGTGCATCCTGGCCGTCCTCGGCTTCCTCGACGTTGCTGTAGCCCAGCTCCTTGAGCAAGCTGCGCACGATGCGGCGCATGGTGGGGAAGTCATCGACCACCAGGATGCTCATGTTCTTGTCGGCCATCGTCGTTCCTCGTTATCAATCGATGTGTTCAGGGTAGTTTCATGGCGATGCCGACCCTCGCCGGCCGGCATCGCCGGTTCAGACGCGCTGCGCCCGCCCGGAGGCAGCGACCAGCTGCATGATCCGCGAGGCCATCTGGTCGAGATCGACGATGTCGACGGCCGCGCCCAGCGCCACGGCTTCACGCGGCATGCCGTAGACCACGCAGGTTTCCTCGCTCTGGGCCAGGGTGTGGGCGCCCGCCTGGCGCATCTCGAGCAGCCCCGCGGCCCCGTCACGCCCCATGCCGGTCAGCAGCGCGCCGACCGCGTTGCGGCCGGCGTTGACCGCGGCGGAATGAAACAGCACGTCAACCGAGGGGCGATGGCGGTTGACCGGCTCGCCGTCGTCGAGCCTGACCACGTAGTTGGCCCCGCTGCGCGCCAGCTTGAGGTGGCGATCCCCGGGCGCGATGTAGGCATGCCCGGGCAGCACGCGCTCGCCCTCCTCGGCCTCCTTGACCTGAATGCGACACAGCCGATCGAGCCGCTCCGCGAAGGAGCGGGTGAAACCGCCCGGCATGTGCTGGGTGATCAGGATGGCCGGCGAGTTGGCGGGCAACGGTTCCAGGACCTGGCGGATGGCCTCGGTCCCCCCCGTCGAGGCGCCGATGATGATCAGCTTCTCGCTCGAGATCAGCGGCGCCCTGACGGGGGTCGCGGCACGCGGCGCGTCCCGGCGAGGGGCGGCCCGTGGCCGCGAGCGGGCGGCGGCACGCAGCTTGTCGGCGATCATCTCGCTGTACTCGAGCATGCCGCTGCGAATGCCCAGCTGCGGCTTGGCGATGAAGTCCACCGCCCCCAGCTCCAGCGCCTTGAGCGTCACCTCCGAGCCGGCCTGGGTGAGCGACGACACCATCAGCACGGGCATGGGCCGCAGCCGCATCAGCCGCTCGAGGAAGTCGATGCCGTCCATGCGCGGCATCTCCACGTCGAGGGTCAGGACGTCGGGGTTGGTACGCTTGATCAGGTCTCGTGCCACCAGCGGATCGGGCGCCGTCGCCACCACTTCCATGTCATCGTGCGCATTGATGATTTCCGTCATCAGGTCACGAATCAACGCCGAGTCGTCGACGCACAACACCTTGATCTTCGGGGCACTCAAGAGAGGGTCTCCTATCCATTGCCCGGCCGCGCCCTGGGGCAGCCGCCGAGTCGCTGTGTCTTCTTATCGGCGGCTTGCCGCACGACTTGAGGCGGAATCGGCCAGCTCGTAGACCGTCTGGCCGCGCAGGCGGAATGCCTGGCTGATGTAGGAAAAGTTTTCCGAATGGCCGGCGAAGAGCAGACCGTCCGGCTTGAGCAGCGGCACGAACCGGTCGAGGATGCGCGCCTGCGTCTCCTTGTCGAAGTAGATCATCACGTTGCGACAGAAGATCGCATCGAAGGGCCCTTCGATCGGCCATGACGGCGCCAGCAGGTTGAGCGGGCGAAACTCCACCATCGACATCAGTTCGGGGCGGATTCGCGCCAGCCCGGCACGGGCGCCGCCGCCCCGCAGGAAGAAGCGCTTGCGGCGCTCGTCGGGCAGCTTGAGCACCTGCTCCAGCGGGTAGACCGCCTCGCGCGCTCGCGTCAGGGCGTCGGTGTCGATGTCCGTGGCCAGCACCCGGGCCTCGCGGGCATGCGCGCCCAGGGTCTCGCTGAGTGTCATGGCAATCGAGTACGGCTCTTCACCGGTCGATGCCGCAGCGCACCACACGCGAACCGGACCGCCTTGCTGCTGGACGTGACTGGCCAGCAGCGGAAAGTGATGAGCCTCCCGGAAGAAAGCCGTGAGGTTGGTGGTCAGAGCGTTGGTGAAGGCCTCCCACTCGCGGGCCTCCGGCTGACGCTCCAGACGTGCCAGGTAATCCGCGAAACGCGTCAGTCGGTACAGCCGCAGGCGGCGTGCCAGGCGGCTGTAGACCATTTCGCGCTTGTGTTCGGCCAGCACGATGCCGGCCCGCTGATAGATCAACTGACGCACCCGATTGAAATCGGCATCGGTCATGATCAGGTCCCGGTCCAGACCCGGCGCCGATGCTCGCACGGTGCCGCTCGCCGGATCGCCGGATCCCGCCGAGGTAGTCAAAAGGCCTCCCATTCACTGTCCGCCGTGGTGTCGGGAGCCGGTTGGCGAGCCGATTGGCGAGCCGGCTTGCGCGACGGCTGGTCGCCCGACTCGTGACCCAGCGCCGGGGCAGCCTCCCCGCCCTGCTTGCGGGCCCGCGCGGCCCGGAAACGGGTCTCGCGATCGACCCGCTCCTGGCCGCTGCCGCTCAGGCGCAGCACGCCGATGGCTTCGGCCAGACGCACCACCTGCTCGTCGAGCTCCCGGGCGGCGCGCGCCGAGGTCTGCACGCGCTCGGCATTCTGCTGGGTGACCTCGTCCATCTGCGCCACCGCCTGGTTGATCTGCTCGATCCCGCGGGTCTGCTCGTCCGAGGCCGAGGCGATCTCGCCCATGATGTCGTTGACCTTGAGCACCGAGCTGACCACGCCCTCGATCGAGCGCTCGGCGCGCTTGACCAGTTCGGCGCCGCCGTCGATCTCCTGGGCGGAGCCGTCGATCAGCGCGCGGATCTCCTTGGCCGCCTCGGCACTGCGGCTGGCCAGGTTGCGCACCTCGCCGGCCACCACCGCGAAGCCGCGCCCCTGCTCGCCGGCCCGCGCCGCCTCCACCGAGGCGTTCAGCGCCAGGATGTTGGTCTGGAAGGCGATCGAGTCGATCACCCCGATGATCTCCGAGACCTTGCGCGAGCTGTCGGTGATCCGGCCCATGGTGTCCACCACCTGGCCCATCACCTCGCCGCTCTCGCGCACCGTGCCCGCCGCATCGCCGGCCAGGCCGCTGGCCTCGCGGGCGTTGGCGGCGTTCTGCTTCACCGTGGCGGTCATCTCCTCCATGCTCGAGGCGGTCTCCTCCAGCGACGAGGCCTGCTGCTCGGTGCGCGACGACAGGTCCTCGTTGCCCGCGGCGATGTCCCGCGAGGCCGGGCGCACCACCGCGACGCTGCGATCGACGTCCCGCACGATGCTGCCCAGGCTCTTGCGCATGGCGTCGAGCATCGCCATCAGCTCGCCGATCTCGTCGTTGCGTCGGCTGGGCAGGGTTGCGCCCAGGTTGCCCGACGAGATCTGCAGGGTGAACTGCTTGGACTCGCGGATCGGTCGGCGGATCGCGCGCATGCTCAGCACGCCCATCACGATCAGCAGCACCAGCCCCACCAGTACCAGCGCCACCTGGAGCAGGAACATGCGGTGCTTTTCGGCCTCGGCAGCGGCTACCATGGTTTCCGCCTGGCGCTGCTTGGCCTCGACCAGCGTGTTGAGCATCTTGCCCAGGCGCTGCCCCATGGGCACCAGGGTATCGTTGAAGGCGGTGTAGGCCTGGTAGAAGTCGCCGTTGTTGAGGCTCTCGGTGATGGTCTCCAGGCCCTCGGTGCGGTAGGCCTCGAGCGCCTTGCCGAAGGCGGCCGCCGTTTCGGAGTGGTTGACGTCCCGCGCCATGAACTCGCCCCACAGGTCCTGCAGGCTGCCCGTCAGCGTCTCGACCTTGGCCGTGACCACCTCCATGTCGCCCGACATCGGGTTGCTGACCGGGTCGGCCACCAGCTCGCGTCCCTGGTTCACCAGCTGGTCGATGCGCTGCAGGCGGGCGACATCCTTGAGGCCATTGCTGTTGACGGCATGCAGCCGATCGGACGTGGCCTGCAGCGCGTAGAGCCCCATCCCGCTGGCCGTGCCCAGCAGCAGCAGCGCCAGCACGATCATCGAGGCCATGCGCCCCTGCAGGGAACGCAACCGCAGGCGCCGCAGACGACCGCGCAGTCCGCTGCGCACCAGCCGCCCCCGGTCGAGGCGGAAGCCGCTGGGCCTGCCGGCCCGGATGTCGGCATAGACCCGCTCGGCCTGCTCGCAGGCCGCCGGGTCGGCCTTGACCCGCACCGAGGCGTATCCCAGCAGTTCACCGTTTTCGATGATCGGCGTTGCACTGGCGTCCACCCAGTAGTGGTCGCCGTTCTTGCGCCGGTTCTTGACCAGCCCGTGCCAGGACTCGCCGGCCTCGATGGTTTCCCACATGTTGGCGAAGGCGGCTTCCGGCATGTCCGGATGACGCACGATGCTGTGCGGTGCGCCGATCAGCTCGTCGCGCGAAAAGCCGCTGACCTCGACGAAGGCCGGATTGGCATAGGTGATCCGTCCCTTGAGATCGGTTCGCGAAATCAGGTAGTGCTCGTCGTCGAGCCGGTATTCACGCTGTGTAACGGGCTGATTGTCTCGCATGTCGTCCTAGTTCCTGCTGGTTCGGAGGCATTCCGGGGCGTCGCTTCAGGCGCCGCCGCTAGAACGTCTCCCATTCGTTATCGTCGTGCTGAACCACCGGCCGCGAGACTGGCTCGGGGCGCCCCAGCGCCGGGGCCGCCGCCCCGCCCTGCTTGCGGGCCTGCGCGGCGCGGAAGCGGGTCTCGCGATCGACCTGCTCCCGGCCGCTGCCGCTCAGGCGCAGCACGCCGATCGCCTCGGCCAGGCGCATCACCTGCTCGTCGAGCTCGCGGGCGGCGCGCGCCGAGGTCTGCACGCGCTCGGCATTCTGCTGGGTGACCTCGTCCATCTGCGCCACCGCCTGGTTGATCTGCTCGATCCCGCGGGTCTGCTCGTCCGAGGCCGAGGCGATCTCGCCCATGATGTCGTTGACCTTGAGCACCGAGCTGACCACGCCCTCGATCGAGCGCTCGGCGCGCTTGACCAGTTCGGCGCCGCCGTCGATCTCCTGGGCGGAGCCGTCGATCAGCGCGCGGATCTCCTTGGCCGCCTCGGCACTGCGGCTGGCCAGGTTGCGCACCTCGCCGGCCACCACCGCGAAGCCGCGCCCCTGCTCGCCGGCCCGCGCCGCCTCCACCGAGGCGTTCAGCGCCAGGATGTTGGTCTGGAAGGCGATCGAGTCGATCACCCCGATGATCTCCGAGACCTTGCGCGAGCTGTCGGTGATCCGGCCCATGGTGTCCACCACCTGGCCCATCACCTCGCCGCTCTCGCGCACCGTGCTCGCCGCGTCGCCGGCCAGGCCGCTAGCCTCGCGGGCATTGGCGGCGTTCTGCTTCACCGTGGCGGTCATCTCCTCCATGCTCGAGGCGGTCTCCTCCAGCGACGAGGCCTGCTGCTCGGTGCGTGACGACAGATCCTCGTTGCCCGCGGCGATGTCCCGCGAGGCCGGGCGCACCACCGCGACGCTGCGATCGACGTCGCGCACGATGCTGCCCAGGCTCTTGCGCATCACGTCGAGTGCCGCCATCAGCTCGCCGATCTCGTCCTTGCGCCGACTGGGCAGGGTCGCGCCGAGGTTGCCCGAGGCAATCTGCAGGGTGAACTGCTTGGACTCGCGGATCGGCCGGCGGACCGCGCGCATGCTCAGCACCCCCATGACGATCAGCAGCACCAGGCCGGTTCCCAGCAGGGCGGCCTGAATGATCATCATCCGGTCCCGCTGCGTCTGGGCCTGACTGGCCATCTTCCGGGCCACGGCCTGCTTGGCCTGGATCAGACCGTTGATGCTTTCGCCCAGGGCGTCGCTATCCTTCTGCAGCGTTTCCAGCGAGTCCCGCAGGGCGACGAAGGCATCGAAGGCATCCTTGCCCGAGAAGGCGGTGACGATCTTGCCCAGGTCCTCCTCGAGGAAGGTCTCGAGCTGGCGGCCGAAGGCCTGGGCCCTGGGCGTCTGGTTGACGCCGCGCTCGCTGTAGTTCTTCCAGACCGTCTCGACCCGCTGGATGATCGTCTCGAGACGCTTGGCGAATTCGAAGCGCTGATCCATCAGGGTCATGCGGTCATTGTTCGAGAGCATCTGTGAGCCGCGGGTCGCCAGCTGGCCGATCTGCTGCAGCCGGGCCACGTCCTCCAGCCCGTCGCGCTGGAGCGCCTGGGTCCGCTCACCGGCGGCGTCGATCCCGTAGAGACCCAGGCCACCCCCGGCGGCCAGCAGCACAAGCGACAGAAGCACCATGCCGGCCAGACGCCCCTGCAGGGAGCGCAGGCGGATACGCCGCAAGCGCCCCAGCAGGCCGCGGCGCACGATGCGCCCCTGCTGCAGGGTGTAGCGCCGCAGTCGGCCTTCGCGCAGGGCCGCATAGACGCGCTCGGCACGCTCGCACTCCTCGGCCGGGGCCTTGACCCGCACCGAGGCGTATCCCAGCAGCTTGTCGTCCTCGAGAATCGGCGTGACGCTGGCATCCACCCAGTAATGATCGCCGTTCTTGCAGCGATTCTTGACCAGCCCGCGCCAGGAGTCCCCCGCCTGGATGGTTTCCCAGAGGTTGGCGAAGGCGGCCTCCGGCATGTCCGGATGGCGCACGATGCTGTGCGGCGCCCCGATCAGTTCGTCACGCTCGTAGCCGCTGACCTCGATGAAGGCCTGGTTGGCGTAGGTGATCCGCCCCTTGAGGTCGGTGCGCGTGATCAGGTAATGGTCGTCATCGAGCAGGCGCTCGCGCTGGGTGACGGGCTGGTTGTCTCGCATGGTTGGTATTCCCCGCTGGCTGTACTCGGCGGCCGGCACTGTCGAGGGGTGCCGGCCTTTATCGTTGTGAGGTTGTCGTCATGTCGGCGACGCCGTGTCGCGCTGTCGTCGGGAGGGCGTCGGGGTCAGAAGGACTCCCAATCCGCTTCCGTCTCCCGGGCCACGGCGACGGGCGTGCGGCTTGCTGTCGTCCCGCCGCCCTCCGGGGCGCGGCTCAGTGCCGGCCGGGATGGCACGGCGGCATCGTCCGGTGCCGTGTCGAAGCGTGACGCCAGGCGGAAGCGCGCCACCGACTCGCTGAGCACCTCCGCCTCCCGGGCCAGGGCATTGGCGGCGTCCGCGGACGCCTGGACCAGGCTGGCGTTCTGCTGGGTGACCTGGTCCATCTGGCTGACCGCCTGATTGGTCTGGCCGATGCCCCGGCTCTGCTCCTGCGAGGCCGCGGCGATCTCGTCCATGATGTCGTTGACCCGCTGGACCGAGGCGACGATGTCGCGCATGGTGTCGCCGGCCTGATCGACCAGCTGCGAGCCGCTGTCCACCCGCGACACGGATGCCTCGATCAGGCCGCGAATCTCCTTGGCCGCGGCAGCCGAGCGGCTGGCCAGCTCGCGGACCTCGCCGGCCACCACCGCGAAGCCGCGCCCCTGCTCGCCGGCCCGCGCCGCCTCCACCGAGGCGTTCAGCGCCAGGATGTTGGTCTGGAAGGTGATCGAGTCGATCACGTCGATGATGTCGACGACCTGGTGGGAACTGCGGCTGATCTCGTGCATGGTATCGACCACCTGGCCGACGACGTCGCCGCCCCGGGCGGCGGTCTGCGCGGCGCTGTCGGCCAGCCGGCTCGCCTGGCGCGCGTTGTCGGCGTTCTGCTCCACCGTCGAGGTGAGCTGCTCCATGCTGGTGGCGGTCTCGGCCAGCGACGACGCCTGCTGCTCGGTACGCGCCGAAAGGTCATTGTTGCCGCCGGCGATGCTCTGCGAGTCGCGATGGATCGCCTGGCTGCTGCGACGCACGTTGCTCACCGTCCGCGACAGCCCTTCCTGCATGCGTGCCAGGGCGGCAAACAGCTTGCCGATCTCGTTGTTGCCGCGCTGCTCGATACTCGCGGAGAGGTCGCCTTCCGCCATGCGCTCGAAATGCGCGACCACGCGTTCCAGCGGATGGATCACGTTCTTGCGGATCCCCCACAGCACGAACAGGATCATGGCCGCGGCCGCGACCAGTGCCGCGGCGATGGCCGCCTTGAGCGTGACAGCCATGTCGCCGAAGGCCTGGTAGAGGGAGCGCCCGTCGGCCTCGGCCTGGGTGAAGAAGTCGACGGCGCTGGCGTAGAAGGCATCGTTCAGGGTCTGGACCCGGGGCGCGACCTCGCTGTAGGCGGCCAGGTCGGCATCCTGCAGGGCCTGAATCTGTGGCGCGATGCCCTCGTCGATCAGCGTGCGGAAATCCGCTTCCACCTGGTCGACCAGCGCCTGATGGGCGGGCTTGACGGGAATGGCCTGAAACTCGTCGAAGGTCTGCTTCAAGGTCGCCAGCCGGTCGGCCAGTCCGGCGGCGTCGCCGGCCGAGTTCCCCCAGGTGGCGCCGGTGAGGCTGGCGTACCGATCCTGGATGGCCAGGCGCAGACCGAGCAGCTGGCTGTTGGCGCGATTGAGGGTCGACTGCTGCTCGACGTTGACGCGATTGAGCGTACCCAGCGCCCCCTGGCTGTACTGCACGGCGTACCAGCCCAGCGCACTGACCACGACCAGCAACGTCGTGAACACCAGCAGTACCAGCATCCAGCTGGTCTTGACGGTCATGTCGTCGAGTCGCTTCACGTCACCCCCTTGTTTGTATGGTTATCTGCTCTGCGAATACCCGGCGACTCTCGCCTGCTCGAGACACCGGCCGTTATTCAAGGGTTATCGGCCTCCTCCGGCGTGACTTGAGCTCCGTCTCTTGATCGGGATCAAGTCACCTCCCCGTCTCCAGCACGACATCGTCCCGAACGAAAACGGCCGTGGCGCACGCCGCCACGGCCGGCAACCGCATCGCGACGCGGGCTTACTTCGCGGCAGTACTATCGACCAGCGCCATCTCTTCGCTGGTCAGCAGCTTGTCGATGTCGACCAGCACCAGCATGCGGTCCTCGAGACTGCCGAGGCCGCTCAAGTAGTCCGACGAGAGCGTCACGCCGAACTCGGGGGCGGGCTTGATCTGCTCGGGGGTCAGGGTCATGACATCCGAGACACCATCGACGACGATGCCCACGATGCGATCGGCGACATTGACGACGATCACCACCGTCTGGCCGCCGTACTCGACGTTCTCCAGGTTGAACTTGATGCGCAGGTCGACGATCGGCACGATCACGCCGCGCAGGTTGGTGACGCCCTTGATGAAGGCCGGCGCATTGGCGATGCGGGTCACGTTCTCGTAGCCGCGGATCTCCTGCACCTTGAGGATGTCGACGGCATATTCCTCGTCACCCAGGGAGAAGACCAGAAACTCCTGGCTGTGGGCATCGATCGTCGCCTGGGCCTTGTCGGCGGACGTCGGGTTCGGGGTCACGCTAGTCATGAAGGATGCACCTCTTGAATGGACGAAGTGGTCACGGCCGCGCGCGGGTTGGACTTGCGCCGGCTGAGGCGATGCAGGTCGACGATGTCGAGGATCAGCGCGACACTGCCGTCGCCCAGGATGGTGGCCGCGGAAATGCCCGGCACCTTGCGATAGTTGGTCTCGAGGTTCTTGACCACGACCTGCTGCTGGCCGATCAGGTCATCGACCACCAGCGCATAGCGCCGCCCCTCGCCCTGGACGATGACGACGATGCACTCGGTGATCTCGGTCCGGGCCTCGGCGACATCCAGCACCTGATGCAGGGCGATGACCGGCAGGTACTCGTCGCGGACCTTGAGCAGCAGATCGTCACCGGCCATGGAGTAGAGCTCCTCGCGGGACGGCTGCAGCGACTCCAGCACGGCACCCAGCGGCAGGATGAACACCTCCTCGCCGACCTTGATGGACATGCCGTCGAGGATCGCCAGGGTCAGCGGCAGGACGATGCGCGTGGTCGTGCCCTCGCCCGGCCGCGACATGATCTCGACATGCCCGCCCATCGACTGGATGTTGCGCTTGACCACATCCATGCCGACCCCGCGTCCGGAGACGTCGCTGACCTGCTCGGCCGTGGAGAAGCCCGGGGCGAAGATCAGCTGCCAGACCTCGTCGTCGCTCATGGTGTCAGAGACGTTGAGCCCGTTGCTGTGCGCCTTGGCCAGGATCCGCTCCCGCGACAGGCCGGCCCCGTCGTCGATCACCTCGATCAGGATGTTGCCGCCCTGGTGCTGGGCCGAGAGCGTGAGCTGTCCGGTTCGCGGCTTGCCCGCCGCCTCGCGGGCCTCCGGCGACTCGATGCCGTGATCGAGGCTGTTGCGCACCAGATGCGTCAGCGGATCGATGATGCGCTCGATCAGGCTCTTGTCGAGCTCGGTGGACTTGCCTTCGGTCACCAGCTCGATCTCCTTGTCGAGCTTGGCGGCCAGGTCCCGCACCAGGCGCGGGAAACGGCTGAACACGTAATCCATCGGCATCATGCGGATCGACATGACGGATTCCTGCAGGTCGCGTGCGTTGCGCTTGAGCAGGTTCAAGCCATTGTGCAGCGCGCTGTGGGTCACGCCGTCGATCTCGCTCGCCGTCTGGTCGAGCATCGCCTGGGTGATGATCAGCTCGCCGACCAGGTTGATGATCTGGTCGACCTTGTCGACGGGTACACGAATCGAGCTCGATTCGCTGCCGCCCTTGGCCTTGTTGCCCTTGGGCGCCGCCCGGGTCTTGCCGCCCTTGTCTTCCCGAACCGGCGCCGGTGACGCTTCGCTCGGCGCCCTTGCCGGCTCGGCTTCCGCCCGGGCCGGGGCTTGCGACGCGGCCGGAGCCGCCGCCTCGCCCAGCGTGGTGATCTCGAGCTGCTCGGGCTCGATGATGAAGCACATCACCGCCTCGATGTCGTCGCGACCGACGGTGCTGGTCATCTCGACGACATAGCGCTGCTCGTCGCCGCTCTGCGAAGCGACCTCGCCGAGCTGACCGAGCTCCTCGACCAGCAGCTGGCGATCCTTTTCACCCACCTTGAGCAGCGCGACCTGCAAGCGTGTCTCGCCCTTGCCGGTTCCGGACGATGCGTCGCCGCCGGCTGCAGGCGCGGACGATTCATCGGCCCGGGGGGCGGGCTCGGGGTCGGATGCCGGGGCAGCGGCTGTAGAAGCAGTGGCTGCAGCGCCCGCTGACGCATCACTGCCCATCGACTTGCCCAGCTCATCCAGGGCCAGCTGCTTCAGCGTGCGACAGATGCGTTCGAACGCTTCGGGGTCGGGCTCGGCGCCATTGCGATAGGCGTCCAGCTGGTCATGCAACATGTCCTTCGCTTCCAGAAAGGTATCGACGATATCGCGGCGCAGGCTCAGCTCGCCACGGCGCGTGTGATCCAGCAGGTTCTCGAGGATGTGGGTCGTCTCCTGGAGCACCAGGAAACCGAAGGTGCCGGCACCGCCCTTGATGGAGTGCGCGGCCCGGAAGATGGCGTTGAGCTGCTCGGGATCGGGATCGTCGACGTCGAGATCCAGCAGGTGGCGCTCCATGTCGCCCAGAAGCTCCTCGGCCTCCTCGAAGAACGTTTCATAGAAATCGCTGATATCCATGCTCTATTCCACTCGCGTCAAGGGGCATTGCGCTGGGCATCGGAGGCAGGCAACGCCGGGTTCGGGGCGGACTCGGTGCGCAATGCCTCGGGCAGCAGCGACGAGTCCAGGCTCGATGGCTTCACGCTCCTGAAGCCGCTCTGGTTCTGGATGACCTCCGCCGTGTGCTTGTCCAGCACCACGATGCTGATGCGGCGGTTGACCGGGTCCCGGGGGTCCTCGGCATTGAGCGGTACCCGCGACCCCATGCCCGCCACGCGCAGCAGCTTCTGGGGGTCCAGGCCGCCGGCCACCAGCTCGCGGCGGGCGGCGTTGGCCCGGTCGGCGGACAGCTCCCAGTTGCTGTAGCCCTTCTCGCCGCCGGCATAGGGAATGCTGTCGGTATGGCCGCTGAGGCTGATCCGGTTGGGCAGCTGGTTGAGGACCGGCGCGATGGCCCGCAGGATGTCCCGCATGTAGGGTTCGACCCGGTCGCTGCCCAGCTCGAACATCGGCCGCTTGTCGGAGTCGACGATCTGGATGCGCAGCCCTTCCGGCGTCAGCTCGATACGCAGCTGCGAACGAAGCTCCCGCAGGTGGGGCTGACGCTCGATCACCGACTCGATACGCCGCTTGAGCTCGGCGAGTTGCCGCTGCTCGTCGGCGGGGCGCGTGTGCTGGCGATTGTCGATGCGCGCACGCTCGCCCTCGCTGTGCATGGGGTCCGGCCCGCCGCCGGGAATCGCGCTGGTGCTGGCGGTGGTCTTGTTGCCGCCGGCCATGGCCACCGGCAGCGGGGTGCGAAAGTACTCGGCGATGCTGCGCAGCTGCGCCTCGTTGGAGCGCGCCAGGATCCACAGCACCAGGAACAGCGCCATCAGCGCGGTCATGAAGTCCGCATAGGCGATCTTCCAGTTGCCGCCATGATGCCCCTGACGCCGGGACTTGCGGCGCCGAACGACGATCGGCCGGTTGCTGCTCATGAGCCACCCGCGGCGTTCTTGGAGGCACGCACGTGCTCTTCAAGCTCGGTGAACGTCGGGCGCTCGGCGGTGAACAGCGCCTTGCGGCCGAACTCCACGGCCAGCTGCGGCGCATAACCGTTGAGGCTGGCCATCAGGGTGACGCGAATGCACTGCAGCATCTTCACCGCCTCGTTGACCTGCAGCAGGATTCGCCCGGCCACCGGATTGACGAAGCCATAGGCCAGCAGGATCCCCACGAAGGTGCCGACCAGCGCATTGGCGATCAGCACCCCCATCTCCGCGGCGCCCTGGTCGGCGGCCCCCAGCGCGTGCACCACCCCCATGACCGCGGCGACGATGCCGAAGGCCGGCAGGCCGTCGCCCACGGCATGCAGGGCATGGGAAGGGATCTCCGCCTCGTGCTGGAAGGTCTCGATCTCGTGCTCCATCAGGGCGTCGATCTCGAACGGATCCATGTTGCCGCTGACCATCAGCCGCAGGTAGTCGGTCAGGAAGGCCATGATCATGGGGTCGCCGAGCAGCCGGGGATAGTCGGCGAACATCGGGCTGTTCTGCGGATCGTCGATGTCCCGCTCGATGGCCAGCATGCCGTCGCGGCGCGCCTTGGAGAGCAGCTTGTACTGCAGCGCCAGCAGCTCCATGTACATGGTCTTGTTGTACTTGGTGGTGCGCTTGAGCTTGGAGAAGGTGCGCAGTGTGGCCTTGATCGCCTTGCCGTTGTTGGAGGCGACGAACGCCCCCAGCGCCGCACCGGCGATGATGACGAGCTCGGCCGGCTGGAACATGGCACCCAGGTGGCCGCCCACCATGGCATAGCCGCCGAACACGGCTGCGACAACAATGATATAACCAAGAACAATAAGCACGATGTATCCCTTGCCAAGAAACGGGGCCTCTTACCGTTATCGGCAGAGGCCCCGGGTGCTTGAGGGGTAGGTGTGAATTCTTTGCGTCAGGCCTGGCGGCGCCGGGTGTCGGGCAACGCCGCGTCGTCGCCGGCCTGCTGGCGACGATTCGCGGCCGCCTGACGCCGCTTGCGGGTCTTGCCGGCACGCGACGGCGGCTGGCAGATGCCGCAGACGAACCCCTGAGGCGGGGTATGCGCATGCACCACGAAGCGGCCATGGCAGCTGGTGCACTCGCACAGTTCCAGCAGTTCACTCTCGAAGAAGCGAACCAGTGTCCAGGCGCGCGTCAGCCCCAGCACCGGCTCGGCATCTTCTTCCAGCGAGAGCTGCTCGAGATACAGCTTGAAGGCACGTACAAAGGCCCCCATGCGGTCACAGCCATAGTCCTCGAGCAGACGCTGGTAGATGTTGTAGAACAGCGAAGAATGGATGTTCGGCAACCAGGTGATGAACCAGTCCGTGGAGAACGGCAGCATGCCCTTGGGCGGCGACATGCCACGGACTTCCTTGTAGAGCTTGATCAACCGGGCGCGACTCAGGTCTGTCTCGGTTTCCAGCACCTGCAGGCGGGCGCCCAGTTCGATCAATTCGATCGCCATCTGGACCTGGCGCATTTCGCTGACGAGACTCTTGTCGGCCATGTCCTCACCCCCGCCCTGTCGTCGAATCCGGCCACCGCGTTTCTGCACCGGAGGCCATGAGCAGGGCCGAATGGATCTGACCGAGCCCCTGGTCGCGGGGGTCTTCGATGAGCTTGCGCAGCTGGTCGGGCTCGTCGAAACACAGCCGGCAGAGCAACTGATTGGAGCGCGCCAGCTGCCCCAGCTGCTTGACCGAGAGCGAACCGAGCAGATCGGCCATCTCCTCGCTCAACTTGAGGCGGAACATCGCCGTCGGGCGGTCCTCGTTGAGCAGCCGCTGGACCAACAGTAGATAGGAAAGATTCGTATCCTGAATATCGCTCAGGAGACTGTCGATAGGCATCACGTGTATTCCCTGCAATTACTGGCGTGAACGATTCAAGGCCGTTCAACTTGTTATCGAGTCGCCATGCGGCGCCCGGCCACTGAACGCTGTCAGCGTGCCATTATTGTGAGACTTTTTTATTAAGAAATTCAACTCAAGCGGCCAGGAAACTCAGGCACAGTGCAGGAAACGTGACTCAGATCAGCCACAAAGTTTAAATGGCTGTTTGAAAACGCATTTTCATGAGCAGAAAACGTCAGGCCGTGACTCCTTGAAAGCGCTCATGGTCGCCAGCGTTGACCCCACAGGATCGAGATCAACGCTTTTCCACGCCTTTTTCCTCCGCGTCGCGCTCCAGCCCATAGACCCAGACCAGCAGTTCGGCGATGACCTGGTAGAGCGCCGGCGGTATCCGGGCGTCCAGATCGACCTGCATCAACAGGCCGACCAGTTCCGGGGCGTCATGGACGAAAACCCCCTGGCGATGCGCCTCGGCCACGATCCGCTCGGCCAGCTCGCCGTACCCCTTGGCGACCACCTGCGGCGCGGCATCGCCCTCGCGATAGGCCAGCGCCACGGCCTGGCGGCGCGACTCGGAACGGGGATCCCGGTAGGTCATGCCTCGCCCTCGAAGCCGGCGGGCTCGGCGCCGCCCGCCCGGCGATCGCCATGCTCGTCGCGCAACACGCTGACCCTCACATCATCCAGCCCGCAGCGCCGAAGCCGCGACTCGAAGTCCGCCCGCCCCGCCTCCAGCCTGGTGAACACGGATGCCTCGCTGGCGTGAATCTCCAGGGCCAGCGAGCGCTCGCGAAGCCACAGCCGGACCCCCAGCTCCCCCAGGCTGGCCAGGCGCAGCGTCAGTTCGCTGTGCCAGCTGCCCTCGGAAGCGTCCTCCTCCGGACCGCCGTCGCGCGGATCCCGCTCGGCCTCCGGCGGCACATGCAGGGTCAGGGCCATGAACAGCCCGGACCAGACATCCCCCTCCCAACGGATGACCGGCGTGACCATCATCTCGAGCTGGTGGCGCACCAGCTGCTGCAGGACATCGTCCTTGCCCTGCGCCGACTGGGCAGCCTGGGCCTGCTGCGAGGCCAGCTGGAGATCCCGCGCCGCGACCTCGGACAGCGCATCACCGGCCGCCAGCGGACGAAAGCTCAACGCGGCCATGGCGGGCACGGGCGAGGCAGATGCCGCCGCTCCGCTTCCAGCCGCTTGCGGGGGGGGCGGAAAGCCGCCGGTGGGCGCCGTGCCCGCCGCGCCGCTGGATGTCGACGGCAGCCGGGGCGCAAACTGCATCTGCGGCTCGCGCAGCAGCATCCCGCGCGACAGCTCGCCGCGAAACCAGCGCGCCAGATGAGCCTCGTAGAACAGGCCGCTGGTCTCGATGCCGGCCTGCAGCCGGGGTGCCAGCTGCGTCGCATCCAGCGACGCCCCGGATGCCGACAACGGCGCCGCCGGGCGAATGACCGACGGCGGCGCGGGAAATTTCAGCAATACATCGGCAATCGTGCGTGCCGCCGGGCTGAAGCGGGTCGTCGTCGAGGCCGGCAGCAGGGCCTGCGGAAGCTCGCCCGAGGCCCTGCCCGACGCCGGGGAGACGCCCGGCTGGGGCAGCGTGCCACCGGCACGCCCCGACTCCAGGCGCGAATCGCTGTGCAGGGCGCGCAGGGCCGAATTCGGCGTCAGCGGCCTGACCGGCTCCGCCTCATTGCGGATCACCGGGGCATCACCCCGCTTGCCCAGCACCTGATGGAGCAGGGTATCGATCAGCGGCGTGATGACACCGCTCACCGCGACCTCGGCGACATCCGCACAACCTGGCTGCCGCCGCGATAGGCCTGGCTGGCTTGGCGCTGGCGCTGCTGATCACCGATCAGCAGCCCCAACTCGTCGCGCCGCGTTTCCAGATGACGGCGCGTCTCGCCATCCTGCTCGAGAATCCGCTCGAGCAGTTCCGCCTTGCGCTGGGCCTCGGGGGTTTCGAGTACGCAGTCGGCCTCGAGACGCTTGATCGTCTCGACGGCCACCACGTACCCGGACTCCTCCTCGACCAGCTCCGGCCAGTCACCGTTGCGGGCCAGATCCAGCATCCTTGCCGAACGCTGCAGCAGCTGCTCGTAGCTTTCCAGCACATCTCTTGCCGCCATCATGCGGTTCAGCTCCTCGCCTGGGGGGCGATCTCGCGCCAGGCCGATGCGATATCCTCGAGCAGGGTCGACGCCTCGTCGATGCGCCGCTCGTCATTGTGCAGATTGGCCTGCATCAGCAGGCGAACCACATAGTCGTACAGGGAGGCCAGGTTGGCCGCGATATCGCCGCCCTTCTCGTGATCCAGCGCCGCGGCCAGGCCATTGTTGACGATGTCGATCGCCTTCGAGAGTGCCTTCCCCTTCTCACCGACATTGCCCTGCTGCATGTGCAGTCGCGCCGCACGCAGGGACGCCTGCGCGCCGTCGAACAGCATGACAATCAACTGGTGCGGGCTGGCCGACATGACGCCGGTCTCGACCCCCATACGGGCATAGGCACTTGCACCACGCATCGCACTCATGGATTAATTCTCCTGCTTCTCACCTATCTCACTTTCCCAGCTGGGCATTCATTGCCGAGAACTGCTGAGAGAGATAGCTCATGGTGGAATTCATCTGGGACACCAGCGAGTCCATCTGCGAAAATTGCTTGCGATAGCGCGCGATGGTGGAGTTGATCCGGTCCTCGGTGCGCGAATACTGTTCATTCAGCCCGTCGATGCTCTTCTTCAGCCCGCTCGTGGCGCTGTTCAGGACGCCCTTGTCATCCAGCATCCGTGAAATCGAGGAGTCCAGTGTATCGGCCAGGCCATCCGCGCTGTCCGTCCCGGCAAAAAAGCGCTGTACACCCTGAAGATCATTGCTGATGGCCCCGTTCAGCTTGTCGCTGTCCACTTTCAGCGTGCCGTCGAGCTGAAGCTCGACCCCCACGTCGGACAGCATGCTGTAGCCCCCGCCCGAGACGCCATCACTCAGGGTACGGCGCAGCTGGGTCTCGACGGAGCGCAAGGTGCCATCCCCCAGCAGGATGCCGGCGTCGCCATTTTCGCTGTTGAAGGAAGACAGCGACCCGACGGTTTTCTGCACCGAGTTGTAGGCATCGACAAAGGACTGAACGCTGTCGGCGATGGCCCCCTCGTCCCGGGTCACCGACAGTGTCGAGGCCGTCGTGGCATCGGCACTCTCCTGCGTCAGGTTGAGTGTCACGCCCTGAATGGCCCCCTCCACCTCGTTCGAGGCACTGGTGATGTCAATGTTGTTGACAGTCAGCGAGGCATCCTGGGCGGCGACGGTTTCAGTCATGCCGTTCGGGTCACTATCGGTGGCATTGAAGGACAGCGCGCTATCCAGCGTGGCATCCCCACTGACGGTGACCGTCATGGCCGAGCCAGCCCCGGTATCCTTGGCCGTCAGCACCAGGCGATTGCTGGTACCGTCATTGATCACGGAAGCCGTGACACCGCCATCGGCAGCATTGATGGCATCACGAATATCCCCCAGGGAACTGCTGGCCGGATCGATCGACACATCGAAGCTCGAGCCGCTGACACCCGGCTGATCGATGGTGATCGTCGTCGCAACAGAAGCCTGGTTGCTCGTGGTGTCGGTGAAGCCATTGCCATTGCTGACCAGCGAGTGCGCCTGAGCCAGATTGTTGACGTCGATGGTATAGGTACCGGGGACCGCCGTGGTATCGGCCGACACCTCGGGCCCATCACCGGTCATCTTGGTGGAAACCGGCTGAAACGTCTTGGCGTCATTGAGTGTGGCCGCCGCCGTCTGGAATTTTTCCAGCGCCGACTCCAGCTTGCCATAGGCGGAAATCTTGGCCTGGTAGCTGGACTTCTGCTGGGTGATCGGCGCGAGCTGCTGCCGCTCCGACGACTTGAGCTGATCCAGCAGTCCGTTCAGGTCCATGCCCGACCCGATGCCCAGTGAAGAAATGCTCGCCATCTATGCCCCCTGATATCTGCGCCCTTTGTACCAGCCCCGTCGCCGCCACGAGCGCGGGAATAGGCCGGTTTTCGGCTGTCACTTCGTACTATCGGCCCCGGGCGGCGGAACTTTAGCCCTGCCGGCACACGCGAGACTGGCCACGAGAGCGCGGCTGCGACATCATGAGTGGCCCGACGTCCGGCGACACCGGCACCCCGTCAACAAGGAAGGCTTACCATGGATGCGACCCCGCTCTTCGCCGACTATCAACGCTGGCAGCGCTTCAACCGCCAGGATCAGCTGGAGCGCGAGCATCGCGCGGCACTGCGCAAGCTGGCCAGCGCCGGCGCCATGGCCTCGCGTGTCACCCAGGGCTATCGCAGCATGGCGGAAAAGAGCGCCGCCGAGGGCGCCTGCTACCGCACCCTGTTTCGCCGCCGGCGCGACGACGGCCCGGCCCTGGGTTGCGAGGGCTGGCTGTTCGTGCGGCGCATCCTCACCGAGGGCGGCACCACCCGCGTGCGCGCCACCCTGCTCGAGTCCTTCACGCTGGAACAGGGCGCCGTCGAGCCGCAGGAGGCCACCGTCGCCAAGCTGACGTTGGAAATTTTCGATGAAATTCTGGTCCAACGTGACATGGCCCTGGGCTGCCGTATCGACCGCGTCGACGACGACCGCGACACGCATTTCGTGACCTTTCTGGACAGCGTGCGCGGCGACCTGAGACGTTACATGCAGTAACCACGGCGCCCCGGCCCTTCGCACCGACCCACCGAGCCGACACAGGAGGCTTCTGAATGACCACCATCGCGCCATCGGCCACTGGCACCGCGCTGCAGCTGGAAACACTCGACGCCGACGTGACGATCCGTCGCCCGCAGGCCGTCGCCAGCCTGACCATGGACAGTCCCGCCCGGGCGCTGCTGACCGACTTCACCCAGACCGGCGCCTTCACCATCCCGACCTCCCACTCGATCGCCCAGGCGCTCGAGATCATGAAGCAGGGCGGCGTGCGCCTGCTGTTCGTGCTCGACGCCGCCGGGCACCTGACCGGCGTGGTCAATGCCCGGGAACTGATCGGCGGCCGCCGCATCACCCTGGCCATGCGCCAGCACCAGGTCGACCGCGATGAAGTCACCGTGGAAATGGTCCAGACCCCGCGCCGGGAACTCCACGCCCTGCCGCTCGCCCGGCTGGACAAGATCACGGTCGGCGAACTGGTCGAGGCGCTGCGCGCGTTCGGCGACCAGCACCTGCTGATCACCGAGCCGGATGCCGAGGGTGGCGTCGCGGTGCGCGGCCTCATCTCCGCCGCCGACGTCGGCCGCGCCCTGGGCATCATCCTGGACCGCCCGCCGGAAGCCCGCAGCTTCTCGGCGATCTGCCAGGTCGTTCTCGGCCACAGCCTGTAAGATGGAACACGGGCCGGGCCGGCAACGGCCCGGCCACGTCCGGGCATGCCGCCCTGGCAACGCCCGGGTCGGCCGATATAATCCCCATGGGCGATGCCCACTCCGGGCGGCAATGCACCTCATTCGATTCATTACCCAGGGAGCTCTCGACGTTGGCATTCGGCAACTGGTTCAAGCGCAGGCACAAGTCCGAACAGACGGTCTGGGTCGTCAAGCAGGTCGACGATCACCTGCTGCACCTGTGCGGCCGAGGGCGCATCGAGCCGGCCGGCGCCGATGACGCCACCCTCGAGGCCGGCCGCTTCCAGGGCGCCGTGACCATGCAGGAAACCGGCCAGCCGCTCAACGCCCGCCAGTTCGCCGCCCTGATCCCCGAGCCGCGCCTGACGCTGGTCGACGACCGCACGGCCCGCTGGCGGGAGCGCCTGTGGCATGTCGCCTGGACGCCGCAGCGCTGCTGGCTCCACGACGGCACCCTGACGGTGGAGCGCAACCCGCTCGCCGGCCAGGCGCCCTGGGTGAGCACCGAGGATGTCAGCGCCATTCGCGCCAAGGCCGGACGACCCCGCCAGCCCACCGCCTTCTACGGGCTGGAGGCCCTGTCGTCGCCGCCCGACGCCTCCGGCCCGGGCCATCGGGGCACGCACGCGCCCCGGTCACCGACCGCCTCGTCCACCCCATCATCCCCATCATCCCCGTCACGCCGGGACGATTGATCGACCAAGGATTCGTGATGTCCCGTTCACTGGCCTGGCGCCGCGTGCTGCCGTTTCTGGCGCTGATGATTCTCGTCGCCCTCAACCTGCGCCCGGCGCTGTCGTCGCTGGCGCCCATGCTGATCCGCATCCAGCAGGCGCTGGGGCTGTCCGCCGACGCCATCGGCATCCTCACCACCCTGCCGGTACTCTGCCTGGGGATCTTCGCGCCCCTCGCCCCCTGGCTGACCAGGCGCCTGGGCGCCGAGCGCACGCTGAGCCTCGCCCTGCTGCTGCTGGCCGCCTCGCTGCTGGTACGTGCCAACGCCAGCGTCGCGCTGCTCTACCTGGGCACCATCGGCGCCGGTGCGGCCATCGGCATCGCCGGCACCCTGCTGCCGGCGCTGGTCAAGCGCGAACTGCCCCAGGGCGCCGATCTGGTTACCGGCGTCTATACCATGGCGCTGTGCCTGGGCGGCGCCCTGGGGGCCGGTTTCAGCGTCCCGCTGGCCGATATCTTCGGCGACTGGCGGCTGTCGCTGGGCAGCTGGGCCGGCCTGGCGCTGCTGGCGCTGATCGCCTGGCGCTGGCGCATGCCGCACCCCTGGCCGGCCACCGACGATGCGCCACGCCGGGGCCCCCGGGTCCGCGTGTTTCGTCAGGCGCTGGCCTGGCAGGTCACCGGCTACATGGGCAGCCAGTCGGCGCTGGCCTACATCGTCTTCGGCTGGCTCCCCGCCCTGCTGCAGAAGCGCGGGCTCGGCGAGGCCGAGGCCGGCTGGCTGCTGGCCGCCTCGGTGATGGGCCAGCTGGTCACCGCCCTCGGCGCACCCTGGCTGGGCCGCCTGGGACGCGACCAGCGCCCGACGATCCTGATCCTGCTGACCTGCACCGCCGCCGGCCTCGTCATCCTGCTGCAGGCCCCGCTGGCATGGCGCTGGGTCGGGGTGATGCTGCTCGGCCTCGGCCAGGGCGGCAGCTTCAGCATGGCGCTCACGCTGATCGTGCTGCGCAGCGCCACCGCCCAGCTGGCGGGCAAGCTGTCGAGCATGGTCCAGGGCATCGGCTACGCCATCGCCGCCCTCGGGCCGCTGCTGGTGGGCATCCTGATCGGGCGGACGGACAACCTCACCGTGATCACCGCGGCGCTGCTGGGCTTCGTGCTGGCCGCCGCGCTGTGCGCGCTGCTCGCCGGGCGGCGCCGGCAGCTCGATCTCGACGACCACGGCCGGCTGGTCACCCGCCACCAGTGAACGCGACCGCCCTTCACCCTCCGAACCCCCGCAAGCGAGGCCTCTGATGACCGACGCTCCCCTGCTGATTCTCTACACCGGCGGCACCTTCGGCATGCGCGAGAGCGAGCGCGGGCTGGTCCCCGGCGGCGACATCGAACGGCGCATCCACACCGCCCTGGCCACCCTGGCGCCGGAACGCCGCGCCTCGCTGCCCGAGTTCGTGGTTCACGCCATGCCGCGCCTGATCGACTCCAGCGCCGCCACGCCGGCGGACTGGCAGACGCTGGCCGGGACGCTGGCTGCCGCCTATGACGGCTCGCTCGACGGCCGCCATTACGCCGGGTTCATCGTCATTCACGGCACCGACACCCTGGCCTGGAGCGCCGCGAGCCTGGCCTACCAGCTGCAGGGCATCGACCGCCCGGTGGTGGTCACCGGCTCGCAGCGCCCGCTGGAGGCCGAGGACAGCGATGCCCTGGCCAACCTGGAGGCCACCCTGCGCTTCGCCGCCCTGCCGGACCTCCAGGAGGTCGCCGTCGCCTTCGGCGGCAAGTTGCTGCGCGGCGTGCGCACCCGCAAGTGGGACACCCGCGCCGCCGACGGCTTCGCCAGCCCCAACTATCCGCTGCTCGGCGAGATGGTCGACGGTCATCCCGTGCTCTATCCCGGGCGCGGCCTGGACGCCCAGCAGCGCGGCCTGCCCCGCTTCGAGCTGCCCGATTACAGGGCCGCTGCCACCGCGTCCGTCGCCCGCCTGGTACTGTGGCCGGGCATCAGCGCCCCGCTGGTTGCCCGCTGGCTGGAGGACGACACGGTACAGGGCGCGCTGCTGGAAGTGTGGGGCAGCGGCAACTGCCCGGAGGACCCGGCCCTGCTCGAGGTGCTGGCCGCCGCCAGTGGCGAGGGCAAGCTGCTCGCCGCGATCAGCCAGTGCCCGCAGGGGCCAGTGGCGATCGGCGCCTACGCCGCCGGCCAGGGGTTGCGCGACGCCGGCGTACTCAGCGGCGCCGACATGACTCCCGAAGCGGCGCTGACCAAGCTGGTTCATCTCCTCGCCCAGCCCCTCGACGCGGCCGAGCGTCGGCGGCGCTTTCTGATGTCACTGGTCGGAGAGCGTTGATTCAGGGGCCAAAAGAATCCCGGCGATAGAAAGGCATACCCACTCTCTGGATATGCTCGACGAGGTCGGGATTGTCGATCTGGGCGTAAAGCGAGAGGTCGAATTGGTAGGGCAACAGCAGGTCGTCCAATGCCAGTTCCAGATACTGAAGGTCTTTCCAGGTGAGCTCCTCGCCCCTCAAGGTCAGATCGATGTCCGAACCATGCCGGTAAGTGCCCTTGGCCCGGGAGCCATACAGAATCGCCGACTCCAGGTGAGCCACGCCGGCAAGCACCTCCCTGATACGAGCCTGGTCTTCCGCACTCAACCCGATGCCGCCCAGGGCTTGCTCACTGCCCTTGATCACGCCTTGCTCCTCAATGCACTCAACGTTTCCCGTAGCGCGCTCAGGTTAGCGTGATGGGAATGCTGGATGTTGACGAGAATATCGTCAGCAGTCTTTTCGTTGTAGGTGTGAGACGTCCGGTTACGGTCGACCAGCATGCCCATCCAGGCATCGCCATCCTCGATCAGCCCGAGTGAGAACGCCTCGCGGATGGTGTCCCGCGACCCGACGATCGACTCGATACCCTGCCAGACCAGATAATCCTTGAGCGTGTTCCAGGCCAGCTCGTAGGTGTACTCAAAGGCCTGGATAACCCCCTGCTTCTCGAGGTTGGACAGCGGACGCTCCCCCATCAGATGCACCGCGTCATCCAGTTGCGCCAGGGCCTTCTCGAAATTCTGCAGACGCTGAACCCAGCGTACGTCGAGTTCCGGCATGGTGTCTCCTGCGACCATCAATTCGTTTCGACCAGCTTGCCACAGACTCAGCGCGTCCTCAGCGGCATCAACGCCTCGAATCGCCCTTCCTCGCTGAACCGTAGCCGATAAACGCCATGCACCCCATCGGGGCCGACGATGCGCCGTAACGCCCGCGCGGGAAACGCCACGCGCCGCCCGTCCACGCTGCGGGCATGCACCACTTGTACTGCGCCCCGATAGTGGGCCAGACACGCCTGCGCGCTGAGTTCGAGAACGATATCGACGCTGGGCAATTGGCTCTCGCCTCCCTACCCTCTTTTAACCGGCCAACAGCGGCCTCCCCGACAGGCCATGGCCTGACGGCATCACGGCCATCGGAAATAGTGGATAGTACCCGAAAAGCCGAGGCTCAACTCAACGGCGGGTCAACCCGCCGGCGCCCCCGTCAGCAGGCTCCCGGGCTTCGTCACCCCCGGACGGTGTGAAGCGAACTGATTCGCGACGCCTCGGCCCCTCGCTGCATCTCCCCACAAAAAATTCCTCCGCCTCCCTAAAGCTTGCCGGAAAGTGGTCGATAACTCGGGGTAACGGCCAACGGCGCCGTTGCGGTGACCAGGCCGGATTCCCGGCGCGCCGCTGGAGCCTCAAGACCTTGTCGAAGGTAGAAAAGGAAGGAACACGAAAATGGCAGTCATTAATACCAACATCACCTCGATGATCGCTCAGCAGAACCTGAACAGTTCCAAGAGCGACCTGACCACCGCCATGGAGCGCCTGTCCTCCGGCCTGCGCATCAACAGCGCCAAGGACGATGCCGCCGGCCAGGCCATCGGCAACCGCATGACCGCGCAGATCAAGGGCCTGTCTCAGGCACAGCGCAACGCTAACGATGGTATTTCCGTCGCGCAGACCGCCGAAGGCGCCCTGAACCAGGTCAACGACAACCTGCAACGCATCCGCGAACTGACTGTTCAGGCTTCTAATGGAACCAACTCACAGTCTGACCTTGAGTCTATCCAGAACGAAATTGGCCAGCGTCTCGATGAAATCGATCGTATATCCAAAGAAACTGATTTCAATGGCACCAAGGTTCTGGACGGATCTAAGACGGAAGTTAAGATTCAAGTAGGTTCTGAAGATGGTCAAACCATCTCCATCAACTTGGATAAAATCAATTCAGAAACGCTTGATCTCAAGAACTTCCGTGTGGCTGATGGCATCAAAACCGCCAACATTGATACCACTGCGGCAACGGATGGTTCGACTAAGGTTCGTGTTGGCGATAAGGTCACCTTAGACGTTCAAGCCGATGCTAATTCTGGTGCAAAGCAGGCAGAAGGTGTTTATCAGCTTTCTGACGGCACTGGATATGTAGTAAAAGCCAAAGATGGAACTTACTATACTGCTACTATTACAGATACTGACGGCAAGGTTGCTTGGGACACTACTGGTGATACAAGCAAAGTAGCTGAGAATCTCGTAAACACTGGTAACGAAGTTACTTCTGTAAAAGCAGGCGTAGCAGTAGATTTGACAGCGCTTACGACAGGCCAAACACTTAACGATTACAAAAGTACTGCTGAAGGCGCTCCGGATTACGTAATCAAAGATATTTCTGACCCCAACAACACAAAGTACTACGAAGCGGAGATTGCTTCTGATGGCACTGTGACGCTGGGTAAAGAACTGAGCACAGCTCAGAAAACGGACAACCCGCTCGATGCACTGGATAATGCCCTGAGTCAAGTAGATAACTTGCGCTCTGACCTTGGTGCTATCCAGAACCGCTTCGAGTCTGCTATCACCAATTTAAGCACCACTGAAACAAATATCTCCGCAGCTCGTTCGCGCATCCAAGATGCCGACTACGCGACCGAAGTGGCCAGCATGACCAAGAACCAGATCCTGCAGCAGGCCGGCACCTCCGTGCTTTCGCAGGCCAACCAGCTGCCGCAGTCCGTGCTGTCGCTGCTGCGCTAAGCGGTTCGTCAGCTCGGCTGACACAGCAAGTACCGACGGGGCCGCCAGGCCCCGTTTTTCTTTTCTGAATTGATGCGAGCATCGGCATGCCGGACACTTCCGCAACGCTCCCGGCCAGCACCCTGGTCCACGATATCCTCCCCCGGCTCGAGGCCACCGAGTCGCTGATTCACACCGCCCTCCAGGAGCGGATCGAGGCCGCCGCCAGCACCGCCGAAAGGCAGCGCCATACCCTGTTGAAGCAGGAGTTCGAGCTGGAGATCACCATGATCCGGCTCAACCTGGACAGCCTGATGAAGCGCCACGCGGTAGAGATTCGTCGGGCCATGAATGACCCGCAGGGCCGGCACGACATTCCACTGACACTGGACGCCAACGAGCGCGTCGCCCTGCAGAGCGCCCGCACGCTCTATGAACGCGTCAAGGCGTTTCAGACCGCATGACGGATGATGACCTTTGCGCACTCTCCGCCGAGGAGTGCCAGCGGCTGGTCGAAGAGCACGAATGCCTCATTCAGGAAACCCGCGCCCTGATGGCGCGCTTCGAGGCCACCGGCATGGACGAGGCCATGGCCGACGATTACCGGCAGCTGCACGAGATCTACACGAAGGCCGTCAACGAGCAGCGCAGGTATACGCGGAGGATGTTGGAGAGAGGCGAATAATGCGGACAGTCAGGCGCGAGCCGACCCTGCCAGGTTCATTGTTTCCACGGGCGGCGTATTGCGGGAGCGAATGTATTCGCGAGGATCATGCAGAATGCGGAGAGCCGCTTCAGCCTGTCAGTAATGATACCGGCATTGCACGACCACGATGGCGCGCTCGGTCACCTTGTAGACCAGGCGGTGCTCGCGATCGATGCGCCGCGACCAGTAACCGGACCAGCCGTGGCGCAATGGCTCGGGGTCGCCAAGGCCCTCGAAGGGCTGGCGCTGAATATCCTTGAGCAGGGTGTTGATTCGCTTCAGCGTCTTTTTATCCCTGGCCTGCCAATACAGGTAGTCTTCCCATGCCTTTTCGGCCCAGGTGAGCATCATTCGTCGATCAGCCCATGCTCCGTGAGTTCGCCGGCCTCGGCCTCGGCGATGGCCTGGCTCAGGCGCTCGGCATTTCGGGGGCTGGCCATCAGGTAGGCCGTTTCCTCATACGACTTGAAGTCTTCCACCGACATGACGATGGCCGGCTTGCCATTCTGGCGGGTAATCAGGATCGGGACATGATCATCGTTGACTTTGTCCAGCGTCCTGGCCAGATGACTGCGAAAGGCCGAATAGCTGAGCGTTTCCATGTTTTTTCCTCCCGGAGAGTCGAGTACGCATTATTGTACTTGTACAAGTGTACGTACGCAACGAGCGCCGTTGTTGGGGAAATAATGCATTCGCGAGAGTGCTTCAACTTCGGGTTCGCGAGGCGGAAACAGGGAGAAGGCGAGAGTCAGTGCTTGTCCTGGGCGCGCAGGGCATGAACCTCGGCCAGCTCAAGGCCGGTCGCCGACGCGATTTGCTCGTCCGTCAGCACGCCCAGCTGGATCAGGTTGCGGGCCGCCTGTTCGGCTCGCCGTTGCTCGCCTTCCTGACGTCCCTCCTGACGTCCCTCCTGATGCCCTTCCATGCGTTCCTTCTTCGCCCAGTTCTCCAGATTCTCTGCCAGCATGTCTCTATCCTCCACCAGGCTGTTGAGCCGCTCCAGGTTGACGCCGGCCCCCAGCCATTGCAGATGGCGTTTCAACCAGCGGGTGACGATGGCATCCGTGCGTTCCTTGTGGGGATCGTTCCGGATGATCGCACGATCCGGTCGACGGCTTGCTGACCGGACCGCTAACGGGGTCGAGGCGGAAACGGAAGGAAACGAGAGTCAGTGCTTGTCCTGAGCACGCAGGGCATGCACCTCGGCCAGCGCGAGCCCGGTCGCCACCGCAATCTGCTCATCCGTCAGCACGCCCAGCTGGATCAGGTTACGGGCCGTCTGTTCGGCTCGCCGTTGCTCGCCTTCCTGACGCCCTTCCTGACGCCCTTCCATGCGCTCCTTCTTCGCCCAGTTCTCGAGATTCTCTGCCAGCATGTCTCTATCCTCCACCAGACTGTTGAGCCGCTCCAGGTTGACGCCGGCCCCCAGCCATTGCAGATGGCGCTTCAACCAGCGGGTGATGATGGCATCCGTGCGTTCCTTGTGGGGATCGGCCTGGATGATCACCACGATCCGGTCGACGGCCTGCTGCAGAGCCTCGCGGCTCGCGGATGCGTTCTCGATGCTGAACACGCCGCTCAGCGGGGTCTGGCGCTGGTCCAGCTCCTCGGCAGTATAGCGCCCTTCATCGATCAGGTAATAACGCAGGTGCGGCTGATAGACCCGCAGGAAGGCCGGCGGCTCCGGCTGCACCATGTCGTAGATATCCTGCTGAGCCGTCCAGCGCTCCGCACCATTGTAGAGCACGATGGGCAGCACCGGCGGCAGGCCCTGGCCGGGGGTGACCACCTTCTGCTTGAGCAGCTCGCTGTAGAAGCAGGCCACGTAGTGCATCAGCCGGATCGGCATGGTGCGATCCACCGACGACTGGAACTCGAGCAGGATATACAGGAAGACCCGCTGGGTGATGCCCTGCCAGGTGACCTCCACCGACCACACCACGTCCTCGAACTTCTCCTCGAACAGCGGGGTGATGTAGTTGCCGCTGTGATTCTTGAGGGTGCCGAAGTCCATCAGCCCGGCGATCTCGCCGGGTGCGAAGCCTTCGATCAGCTGCTGGACGAACTCGGGGTGGCTGAACAGCTCCTTGTAGCCGGTGTCGTGGTGATTGGTGGCCATGCGCTCTCCTGTCGCGGGCTTCGCAGTCTACCAGAAACGCCCGGTCTCTTGACCGGGCCGCTCACGCAGGTCGACGAGCAACCTGAATGCATGGCCGCGGCGCCAGTCGGGTACAAGCCCCCTCCCACAGGAAGTTCACTGCCACGCCAGGCATCGAGGCAGCGAGGTTGTGGGAGCGAATTGATTCGCGACGCGAAGTCACAGATATCACGGCGCGTCCATGAAAACGCCCGCAAACTGCCGAAACTGGTCCAGGTGGTGGCGACAAATGGAAAACACGACTTGCCAGTTTATCGCTTCGTAGTTGTGCACCACGATATTGCGAAAACCCACCGACTTCTTCATGTCATCGGCCAGCTCACGAGTGATGACGCTCCGCTCGGCCAACACGTCGAAGCTTTGCCCCATGGTGATCGGTGAGGTTAGTTCATGGTGCTCCGAGATCCAGTGTGCGGCGATATCCACGCAAAGCTGCACCGCCCGGGTCAAGTTCAGCGCCAGAATATCCTGAATATCGACATCCGCCTGCAATGCCTCGACGGTTTTGGGGCAACGGTCCTCCAGACGCATGACACAACGGCGCAGCGACTCGAGCTTCTGGTTGATCAGCGATTGATCCATGCCTTCTGCCTGGCCCTGAGGATTCGTCGCTGCAGCGGCACGAAATCCTCGTTATCCATGATGTTGCGGTACACGACGCCGGCCCAGGCGGTATCGCTGCCCAGCAGGCGCCGCCCTTTCGTGACGACCTGGGTCAGCAACGGCTGCCCCGCCGTTCTCAGGTCGACCAGATCGACCGGCCGCCCCGTGGCCATGGCCAGCGCCTCGGTCATGGCGATATGTTGCGCCGAGGTCAGCGGCTTGCCGACATCCACCGCCACGTCGACATCACTGTCGGGATTGCCGACACCGCGCGCCAGCGAACCGAACAGCACGATCTGTTCGATCTCGATGAAGCCGGCCAGCGCCTGGACTATCTGACGCCCGATACCGGCAGCGTTATCGTCGTCTTCGCTCATGCCGTTCGCCCCACTGTGCAACCGCATAACTCGCGGTGAGAAGAGTGTAGTGCCAATGTCGGTCGGAAAATAGCGCCTGCCCGCTGATGCACTCGCGTCCTAGCCCGAACTTCGGCGGCATATCATCTTCCACCCGCTTGCTGCAGCAGATCTCTACCTGTCTTTTCAGGAAACGTGAATATTACCGAGCGGGCAAGGTAAAGTTCGCCCGCCACCCGCCGATAACCCGCTCCAGGAAAACGAAAAACCGGCGACCCCACGCGATCGCCCTTCATCACAAGGCTTGCCCATGTCACGCAGATGGATCCTTGCCGGCCTCGGCAGCGCACTGTTGCTGAGCGGCTGTTTCGCGGTCAACACCACCCAGGTGCCGATGGCGGCTACCTACCCCTACAGCACCCAGCGCAAGATGCAGGCCGCCCACCACTGGGACGTGCTGGCCACCAATGAGGCGCAGGGCATGCTGCGCAGCCGCGCACTGCGCGGCAAGGCGCTGTATATCGACCCGAACGGCGAGAATTCGACCTTCGCGCAGAGCTACCAGGAGCTGCTGACCAGCCGGCTGGTCTCGCAGGGCGCGCTGGTGCGCACCGCACCCGGCAACACCGCCCGCGTCACCTATGATGTGCAGACGGTCGACCACCGCGCCCGGCGCGATGCCCGCGCGCCGCGCGGCACCTGGACCGCCCTCTCCGCCGGCATCGCCGTGGCGACCCTGCCGATCAACCACTGGGAGGAGCCCGCCCTGGCGCTGATCCCCGTGGCGGGTCTGGCGGACCTGTTCAGCGGCAGCTGGGAGTCGGTCAGCAGTCACGAGGTGGTCATCACCACCAAGGTGACCGAGGACGATCGCGTGCTCTATGCCTCGTCCAACCTGTACTACATCAACGGCGATGACGCGGGCCAGTATGCCTCCTCGCGGCCGCTGCCCGTCTCCAACACCTGGTAAGGAGCCCGACCATGCGACGCGCCCTGCTACTGCCCGCCCTGCTGGCCCTGCTCGTTTCGCTGAGCGGCTGCGCCACCTCCGGCGGCAACCGGATCGGCAACGCCGAGGACACCGTCGACGTGATCGCCCGGGTTCAGGACAGCACCGCCAACCTGCTGGCCAATACCCGCGGGCTGGACCCGGACCAGCCGGTGGTGGTGGCTACCTTCGTCAATGTCGACGACCTTCACGAATCCTCGACCTTCGGCCGTACCCTGGCCGAGCTGTTCGCGTCGTCGCTGACCCGCGCCGGCGTCGACATCCTCGAGGTCAGGATGCGCCAGAGCCTGTTCATCGAGGAAAGTACCGGCGAGCTGATGCTCTCCCGTGACATCCGCCGGCTCAGCGCCTCGCACAATGCCCAGGCGATCCTGGTCGGCACCTACGGGCGCGGCCGGACCACCGCCTACGTCAACGTCCGGCTGGTGCGCACCCGCGACAACCGCGTGCTGGGTGCCGCCAGCACCGCCATCCCGCTGGATCGCAACACCCGCGCCATGCTGCCGGCCCAGTGGTAGGCCTTGCCTGATCGTCGCACGCCGACTTTTCGGACAAACCCGGGGGAAAAATCAGGCGGCGATCCGGCTCAAGTTCCATCGGCAACCGCCGATATGCTTAAGACACGCTTATCCCGATATCGACAACAATGACGAAGGCGCTGCTTTGCCGCGGCGCTTCCGGGGAGTTCGAGCATGAGCACACCGCTGACCGACGTGGCCGCCACCCAGGCCGGCAAGGCATCGCCCGTGACCGACGCGACACCCCAGCAGCGTCTCGAGCGCCTGCTGGCCAACCTGGCACCGCAGCCCGGCGCCTCGCCGGACGCGGATAACCAGGCGGCCGCGGCCACCCGCAGCGACCTTGCCGAGCCGCTCCAGCGCGTCAACGCGGCAATGAAGAACTACGGGATCGAGTTCGACCTGCACTCGTATGACGGCCGCATCGTGATACGCGTCATCGACCGGGAAAGCGGCGAGCTGATTCGCCAGATTCCCAGCGAGGAGCTGCTGCGGGTCGCCGCCAGCCTCTCGGACATGCAGGGTCGCCTGATCCACATCGAGGCATGAGATTCTCTTGATTTCCCTGTGGCACCCCCGGCACGGCAACGACGCTCAACACCCTGCGACGGATCGGCTACGCGACCCGCGGCGCCTGGCGGCGCTGAAGGCGGTGCGGCTGCTCGACACCGACGACGAGGAGCGCTTCGACCGGCTGACGCGGCTGGCGTGTCGCCTGCTCGACGCGCCCATCGCGCTGGTCAGCCTGGTCGACGAGCGCCGGCAATGGTTCAAGTCGGCCTGCGGCACCACCCTGCGCGAGACGCCGATCGAGCATGCGTTCTGCAGCTACACCATCAACCGGCAGGACACGCTGGTCATCGAGGATGCCCGCAAGGACGCGCACTTCGCCGACAACCCGCTGGTCACGGACCCGCCGCACATTCGCTTCTATGCCGGCACGCCCATTCACGGCCCCGACCACCAGCCGCTGGGCACGTTCTGTGTCATCGACACCCGGCCCCGTAGCCTGAGCCCGCACCAGCGCGATATCCTCGAGAGCCTGGCTCGCCTGACCTCGCTGGAGATCGCCCGGCGCCACGAGGCCTCCCGGCTCGCGGGGGGGACGGCGAGCGGCCCCTCGCATCCGATCGTCCCGGCGGCCTTTCTCGGCGATCTGCTGCGTCACATCGAGCGTCGCCACATCGCCGGCGACGCGCCGCGCCTGATCCTCGCGGAACTGCTCAACGACGTGCTGCGCTGCCTGCAGGGGGAATACGGCTTGGTCGGCGTGATGCAGCCCGCCGATGCGCCCGAGCCCGAGACCCTGGAAATTCTCGGCCTCTCGCTGGGCGACGTTTCGTCCGCCATGCAGGAGTTCTTCCTGCATGGCGGACGCCGCCTGTCGATGATGCAGCTCGACGCCATGACCGGCGGCGGCTTCAGCCGGCCGAGCGTGCAGTACCTGGCCCCGCCGGACATTCAGGCCATGGACGCCTCGCGCCTGCCGGCCACGCACCCGCCGCTGCACAACGCCCTGCTGGTGCCCTTCCTGCGCAACGAGCGCGTCATCGGCACGCTGGTCGTCGCCAATCTGGGCCATGCGCCCGATCCGTCCATCCTGAACGCCCTGGCGCCGCTCAAGCAGCTCGGCGGACGCATGGTGCGCGCCTTCCATGATGCCCGCCAGCGCGACCGGCTGCAGGCCGCGCTCGAGGAGTTCCGCGCCACCCTGGACGCGACCCTGGACGTGATCCTCATCGTCGACGAGGCAAGCCGGCGCTTCAGCTACTGCAACCAGGGCGCCCTGAACCAGCTCGGCTACGGCGAAGCCGAGCTGCTCGCCATGCCCGGCGAGGCGCTGAACGCGGCACTGGCGATCGACGCCCTGCACAACCGGCTGTATTCGCTGGACACCGCCACCCGCTCGCTGCGCCTCGAGCTCAACCTGCGCTGCCGGGATGGCGGCGAGATTCCCGTGCAGGCGGTCATCCAGCGCATCACGCACCACGCCACCGGGCGCAGCAACTACATCATCGTCGCCCGCGATCTGCGCGACAGCCTCCAGGCCCAGCGCGAGATCGACTGGATCAGCCGGCACGACATCCTGACCCGCCAGCTCAACCGCTACGGTTTCCTGCAGGCCCTGGCCCACACCGGCGACGAGGCCGATGCCCGGCGTCCGCTGCGCCTGGTCGCCGTCTACGGCACCGACCGCTTCAAGCGGCTCAACGAGGCCCACGGCACCCAGCGGGGCGACGCCACCCTGCAGGAACTGGCCCAGGTGCTGGAGCGGCTGGCCGGCGCGCATCCCGGCACCCTGCTGGCCCGCGTGGGCGGCGACGAGTTCGCGCTGGCCACCCGGGTGGCGGACAGCCACGACGCGGTGGCGCTGACCGAACGCTGGCGCAAGACTGTCGAGAATCACGCCTTCCAGGCCATCGAGGGTCTGCAGCTGACGGTGAGCACCGGCCTGGCGATCGACGCTCAGGGCGACCTGGCGCCGGAGGAACTGCTGCGACGCGCCAACGCCGCCCTGATGCGCGCCAAGCTGGGCGGCCGCAACCGCTTTCGCCAGTACCTGGCGGGCATGCTCGATGAAGTCAGCCGTCACGAGACCCTCGAACGACGGCTGGCCGGCGCCTTCACGCGCGGGGATTTCTTTCTCAACTTCCAGCCGCAGTGGGCGCTGGACGACCTGTCGTCGCCCTGCGGCGCCGAGGCCCTGCTGCGCTGGCATGACGAGGAGCTGGGCAGCATCACGCCGGACGTGTTCATCCCGGTACTCGAGGAAAGCGGCATGATGCTGGAGGTGGGCCGCTGGATCATCGAACGCGCCCTGGACAGCCTCGTCGCGGATCGCCACCGCCTGCCCGCCGGCTTCTTCATCAGCGTCAACATCAGCGCCGTTCAGCTGATGGACGACCGGGACCTGCCCGAGTTCATCGTGCAGGCCCTGGCGGCGCGAGACCTGCCCCACGGGGCGCTGGAAGTCGAGGTCACCGAAACGGCGCTCATCCAGTCACCCCGGCGGGTCGGCAGGCAGCTCGAGCGCCTGCACCGCCAGTCGATCGCCATCGCGCTGGACGACTTCGGCACCGGCTTTTCCTCGCTCTCGCACCTCAAGCAGTTTCCCTTCGACACGGTCAAGATCGACAAGTCCTTCATCGCCGGCCTGCCCGGGGCCAGCGAGGACCGCGCCATCGTCGAATCGCTGCTGACGCTGTGCCACGGCTTCGGTCGTCGCGTCTGCGCGGAGGGGATCGAGACGCCCGCCCAGCTCGACTTCCTCAACCGTCTGCGCTGCCAGCGGGCCCAGGGCTATCTGCTCGCCCGCCCCGAACGCACGCTGCGATTCGGTCCGCCACGCAGCCAGTGACGCCACCGGCGCGGAGAAGGCAAGCTCGGCAAGCCAGGACGGACAGGCAAAAGAAAAGGCCGCGTCGGGATACGTCCCCGACGCGGCCTCCTCACAGGCGGGTAAAAGCCTACACCTGCATGTTCATCACTTCCTTGTACGCCGACACCATGCGATTGCGCACCTGGGTGCCCATCTCGAAGGCGACGCTGGCCTTCTGCATGTCGACCATCACGTCATTGAGCGACACCCCCGGCTGGCCGGCCTGAAAGGCGCGGCTGCTGGCCTTCGAGGTCTGCTGCAGGTGATTGATGCGCTCGAGCGAGGACTGCAGGGCGTCGGCGAATCCGCCCTGGCCGACCGTGGTGTCGACGCGACGGGCGGCTGACGACGCACCCGCCTGGGCGGCCAGGCTCTTCATCTGCTCGAGTGCCGACTGCATGGCAGGCGTGCTGCTCATGGAAAATCCTCTCGACGGAAAATGATGCCGCAAGCCTACCAACCCCCCGTCTTCCGGCATGACGGCAAATGACGGACAAAAACCGGGCTTTTCTCGCCTTTAGGGTGACGGCGGCTCCGGATAATGACCTCCATCAAACGACCGCCCTGATTTTGCCGCCCCCCGGGCGCCACGCCCGGCAACAGCGACGACATCATCACACCGGCAAGCAGGCCGCGGCCAGAAACAGGATGCTGGAGCCGAATCCGATTATGCGACTTGCAGCGCCCCGGACACGCCGGGACGACCATCACGCCCCCTCCCGGACAGGCCGGACACCGACACGGAGGCTCGCATGAGCGACGCCGCCACGTCGTCCTCCGCCGGCACGCGCCCCGCCGCCGGGGCCGGCACCGCCTCGGCCGCGGGGTGGCTCGACAAGCTGCGCGGCAACCCGCGCATCCCGCTGATCATCGCCGCGGCCGCCGCCATCGCGCTGATCGCGGTGCTGCTGCTGTGGGCCCAGAGCCCCACCTACCGCGTGCTCTACAGCAACCTGACCAACGCCGATGGCGGCCGCATCGTCGGCGAGCTGGACAAGCGCGGCATTCCCTACCGCTTCAGCGACGGCAGCGGCGCGATCATGGTCCCTGCCGACCAGGTCCACCTGCTGCGTCTGCAGCTCGCCGAGCAGGGCCTGCCCAAGGGCGGCAATGTCGGCTTCGAGCTGATGGACAACCAGGCCTTCGGCATCAGCCAGTTCGCCGAGCACGTCAACTACCAGCGCTCGCTGGAAGGTGAACTGGCCCAGTCGATCCAGGAGCTGGGGCCGGTCTCCGCGGCCCGCGTGCACCTCTCGCTGGCCAAGCCGTCGGTCTTCGTGCGCGAGCGCGAGCCCGCCAAGGCCTCGGTGGTGCTGACGCTGCAGCCGGGCCGCGTGCTCGGCGAGGGCCAGGTCAATGCCATCGTCCACATGGTCTCGAGCAGTGTCGCCGACCTGGCCACCGACGCGGTCACCGTGGTCGATCAGGACGGCCGCCTGCTGTCGCGCAGCGACGGCGACCTGAACGGTCTCGACGGCACCCAGCTGGACTACGTGCAGAAGGTCGAGAAGAACTACCGCCGGCGCATCGAGCGCATCCTGGCCCCGATCCTCGGCGCCGACAACGTGCGCGCCCAGGTCTCCGCCGAGATCGACTTCTCCCGCCGGGAGCGCACCGCCGAGCACTATGGCCCCAACCAGCCCCCCAACGAGGCCGCGGTGCGCAGCCGCCAGGTCGATGCCACCTATACCGGCGGCGACGAGCTGGCCCGGGGTGTGCCGGGCGCACTGACCAACACCCCGCCCGGCGCGGCCGCCTCGCCCATCGACAATGGCCAGAACGGCCAGAACGGACAAGGCAACGCCGGCCAGGCCCCGGGCAACACTGCGGCCAACAACGCCGCCAACAACCCGGGGGCCAACGCCCAGGGAACGAACGCCCAGGGCAACAACTCGCCCAAGCGTCGCCTGCAGAGCAGCGACACCGTCAACTACGAGGTGGATCGCCAGGTCGACCACGTCCGCTTCGAGCGCGGCGGCGTCGATCGCCTGTCGGTGGCCGTGGTGGTCAATTACCGCGATGCGGTCAACGACCAGGGCGAGACGGTTCGCAAGCCGCTCAGCGACCAGGAGATGGCCAGCATCAACCGGCTGGTGCGCCAGGCCGTGGGCTTCTCGGCCGCGCGCGGGGATGCCGTCGAGGTGGTCAACTCGCCGTTCACCCAGAAGGATACCAGCGTGCCGCCGACGCCCTGGTGGCAGTCGCCCGAGATCATCCAGCTGGCACTGACCCTGGGCCGCTATCTGCTGGTGGCACTCGCGGCGCTGTTCCTGTGGCTGCTGATCCTGCGCCCGCTGATCAAGCGTCAGACGGCGCAGCCGATCACCCAGGGGGCCCCGGGTGGCGCCCTGCGCACGCCCAGTGCTGCCGAGACGGCCCTGGAGTCCGGTGAGACGGGCGGTGACGAAACTCCGGCCGAACCCGTGCAGGCGCGCCGTCGCCGACAGGCGTCGGCTTACGAGCAGAACCTCAAGGATGTCCGCGAGATATCCCAGGAGGATCCGCGGCTGGTAGCCATGATCATCAGAAGCTGGATGAGTGAAGAATGAGCGATATGAGCGGTGCCCGCCGCAGTGCGATCCTGCTGCTCTCGCTGGACGAGGACAGCGCGGCCGAGGTCTTCAAGTTCCTGTCCGCCAAGGAAGTCCAGGAACTCAGCATGGAGATGGCCGGCCTCGACCAGGTCTCCCACGAGGAGATGGCGAAGGTGCTGGCCGACTTCCACGACGAGGCCGAGCAGTTCAGCGCCATCAACCTGCACTCGAGCGACCACATCCGCTCGGTGCTGACCAAGGCGCTGGGCAGCGAGCGCGCCTCGAGCCTGATCGAGGACATCCTCGAGAGCACCAGCTCCAGCTCGGGCATCGACTCGCTGAACCTGATGGAACCCTCGATGGTCTCGGAGCTGATCCGCGACGAGCACCCGCAGATCATCGCCACCATCCTGGTGCATCTGGAACGCCATCAGGCGGCGGACGTGCTGCAGCACTTCGACGACAAGTTGCGCAACGACGTGGTGCTGCGTATCGCCACCTTCAGTGGCGTGCAGCCCGCCGCCCTGCAGGAGCTGACCGAGGTACTCAGCGGCATGCTCGACGGCCAGAACCTCAAGCGCAGCAAGATGGGCGGCGTGAGAACCGCTGCCGAGATCCTCAACCTGATGAACGCCTCCCAGGAGGAGGTCGCCATCGAGAACATCCGCGCCCACAGCGAGGACCTCGCCCAGAAGATCGTCGACGAGATGTTCCTGTTCGAGAATCTGGTCGACCTGGACGACCGCAGCATCCAGCTGATCCTCAAGGAGGTCGAGACCAACTCGCTGGTGGTCGCGCTCAAGGGCGCCCCGGACGTCCTGCTCGAGAAGTTCATGGCCAACATGTCGCAGCGCGCGGCACAGATGCTGCAGGAAGACCTGGAGGCCCGCGGCCCCATCCGCGTCTCGCAGGTCGAGGCCGAGCAGAAGGCGATCCTGCAGGTCGTGCGCCGCCTGGCCGACAGCGGCGAGATCGTGCTGAGCGGCGGAGACGACACCTATGTCTGACCGGCTCACCGAGCCCGAACACGACACCGGCGACTGGCAGCGCTGGCAGATGGACGAGCTGGACTCGGCCGCTTCAGGCGTCGATCGCCAGGCCCGCGACCGTGCCCGGCGCGAGGCCATCCGCCGCCGGGCCCTCGAACACCAGGCCCGCCTCGACGCCGAGCGCGAGGCCGCCCGCCGGGAGGCCTACGAGGCCGGCTACCGGGAAGGCCTCGCCAGGGGCGAGCAGGAAGGCCACGAACAGGGGCTGAAGGCGGGTCGCGAGGCCGGCGACGAGCAGATGCGCCAGGAGATCGAGCAGACCCTGCGCCCGCTGCGACCGCTCGCCGAGCAGTTTCGCGCCGCGCTGGACGAGCTCGATCAGAGCCTGGCCGAACAACTGGTGGATCTGGCCCTGGCCACGGGGCGGCAGCTGGCCGGCGAGGCGCTGGAGGCACGTCCCGAGGTCATCCTCGACATCGTCCGCGAGCTTCTGCATGTCGAGCCGGCCCTCTCGGGCCGGCCGCGCCTGTGGCTGCATCCGGCGGACCTGACGCTGGTCAAGGCCCACCTGGGTCACGAGTTCGAGGCCGCCGGCTGGCAACTGCAGCCCGACGACACCATCCAGCGCGGCGGGTGTCGCGCCACCAGCGCCAGCGGCGATCTGGACGCCACGCTCGAGACCCGCTGGGCGGCCATCGCCGACCAGGTACGACGCCGTCACGGCGAGCCCGGCGACGGTTCGGCCGAGGCGTCGTCAGCGGATAGCGAGAACGGCGCATGAGCGTGACGCCGAGTGCCCCCAACCCCTACCAGCAGCACTGGCAGAACGCCCTGGCGGGGATGCAGCGCCGGGTCGCCGGCCTGCCCGGCTATCGGGCCAGCGGGCGCATCGTGCGCGCCACCGGCCTGGTGCTCGAGGCCGTGGGGCTGCGGGTGCCGCTGGGCAGCGCCTGTCGCATCGAGCTGTCGCCGCATGCCGCCCCTCCCGACGGCCGGCCGCAGCCCC